>VFQP010000227.1_pt1 | contig 138484 bp, 112 predicted proteins | sample 3512351 | NCBI WGS metagenome assembly VFQP01 (sample SAMN10412372, study PRJNA504923) | tailings metagenome | isolation source: Relicate 1 Philex TSF1 revegetated site | place: Philippines: Tuba, Benguet | collected 2017-08-29 | reverse complement strand
GCCTGCGTCACCGTGTAGCTGCCGGTGCACGCGAGGCTCGCCCCCGGCAGCAGGGTGACCGGCTGCGACGGCGTGCAGGTGAGACTCGGCAGGCGCGGGTCGCTGATGCTGACGTTCGAAAGACTCACGTTGCCGGCGTTGCTCGCCAGCAGCGTGTAGTTGATGACCTCGCCCACATCGGCCATGGCGTTGCTATTCGTGTCGACCAGCGCTGCTGTCTTGTCCAAGGTCAGTGCAGCCGATGCACCCGTGATCGGCACCGTCGCCGTCGCCGTCACCGGTGCGGTCTGGTCCGAATCCGCCGTCGCGGTGTTGGCGATCGCCGCACCGTTCTTGATGTCGAGCAGGGTCACCGTGTAGCTGCCGGTACAGATCAGCGTCGCGGTCGGCGCCAGCGTGGTCGGCTGGCTCGGCGTGCAGATCAGCGTCGGCAGGCGCGGGTCGGCGATGCTGACGTTCGTCAGGCTCACGTTGCCGCTATTCGTCGCCGTCAGCGTGTAGGCGATCACCTCGCCTTCGTCTGCCGTGCCGTTGCTGTTGGCATCGCCAAGGCTTGCGATCTTGGTGAAGCCCAGTCCCGGAGCGTTGACCGGCGTGGTGATCGTGCTGCTGCAGCGCACTGCAAGCGGGCAGCCCGGATCACCGCCGCCGCTCACGCTGGCGGTGTTCTGCACGCTGGGGGCGGCGCCTGCGCCCGGCGTCACTGGAATCACGAAACTGCTGCTCGCGCCGACCGCAAGCGAAGCCACGGTACAGGTCACCGTCTGGCCCAGGGCAGTGCAACCCGCGGGCAGCGTGCCGAGCACGAGGCTCGCCGGAACCTCGTCGGTGATCGTGATGGCGGCGGTGGTCGCCGCGGTGCCGGTGTTGCTCACCTGCAGCGTGTAGCTGGCCGCCTGCCCCACGGTGAAGGGGCTGGGGCTGGCGGTCTTGCTGAGGCTCAGCTCCGGTGCGGGCGGGGCCTCCACCGGGTCGGAGTCGCTGGCACTGTTGTTGGCAGGCTCGGGGTCGGTGACGCCGTCGGGCGGGCTCACGCTGACGGTGTTGACCACGGTGTCGCCGGCCGCTGCGGTCACCGTCGCCGTCACCTGCAGGGTGACCGTGCCACCGGCCGGCAGGCTGGGAATCGCCAGCGTGCCGGCTTCGAGCGCGGCCACGCTCGGCGCAGGCGGGCAACTCGCGCCGCCACTGCTGCCGGTGCAGCTCACCGCCGTCTTCGACAGCCCGGCCACCGCCGGATCGAACACCGTCGCGCCGTCGGCCGCCGACGGCCCGGCATTGCTGATGACGAGGGTCCAGCTGGTGCTGCCGCCGGCAACGACGCTGCTGGCGCCGTTGCTCTTGGTCACCGAGAGGTCGGCGTCGACGGTCAGCGCGACGATCAGGCCGAAATCCTCGCGGGCGGTGCCGCCGTCGGTGACGCTGACCGTCGGATTGTTGGGCGTCGCCGCGCCGAATCCGGTGCCGCTGGGACGCTCGACGTGCACCGTGTAGTTGCCCACCGGCACGTTGACGAAGCTGTAGTCGCCCAGCAGGTCGGTGTAGGTGACGAACAGGATCGCGCCGCCAACCGGGTCGCGAAGTTCGACGCGCACGCCGAGGCGCGAGGTGTCGCCCGGATCCTGGAGGCCGTTCTCGTTCGGGTCGTCGAACACGCGCCCGATGACGTTGCCCACCGGGCCAGAGGCCGGTACAAAGCCGTTGTTGTCCTGCGCGCTGCCGCCGCTCGGGACCAGCACCGTATTCGGATTGATGCCGTCATCGCCCACCGTGGGCACCAGGCCCGAAGGCAGGCTGGCGGCCGCAACGCTGACCAGGGTGCTGCCGGCGGGCACGACGCGCTGGTAGCGCCCCTCGAAATCGGCATAGGCGATGTAGACGACGCCGTTCGCCGCACGAACGAGCACTTCCGCATTGGGCAGGGGCGTGTCGATGGCCGCGTCGTAGCTGCCGTCGCTGTCGATGTCCGCATAGATCACGCCGAACACGAGGCCCTGGTCGGGCGCCAGCACGGTGACGTCCTCGGCCGGCGTGGCCAGCGGGTCGAAGGGCGTGACCGCGGCGCCGGGGGCCGACACCTCGACCGGGTTGTCATAGGTGGCGGGGCCGACATCCGGGCCGACCGTGGCGCGGAAGCGGATCTCCAGCGTCTGGCCGGCCGGCACCGCAAAGCTGCTCCAGCTGGGGAAGGCGCTGCCTGCGCTTGGCGAGGACAAGGGCACAACATCGATACCGTTGATTCGCACGTGCACGGTGGCGTCGTAGATGAAGCCACTCGGCAGCGGGTCGGTGACTGTGATGCCGGAGATCGTGGCCGGCGCGGTGTTGCGCACGCTGAGCACGTACTCGGCCTGCTCGCCGACGCTGCGCACCGGCGTGGTCGTGCGCTTGTCGACCACGAGCCCACCCGCCTGGGTGGGGACGCTGTCATTCACGCTCGGAACGCCCGTCGCCGACAGCGAGGCCGCGTTGGTGTAGCTGCCGGCCGCCAGCGGAATCGCGCTGATCTGCAGTTGGCCGACCTCGCCCGCCTCCAGCGTGCCGAGGCTGAAACTCAGTGCACCTGCGCTGCCCACCGGCGGCGCGCTGCTCGGCGTCACCGAGGCGGCGGCGTAGACCAGATTCGCCGGCAGGGTGTCGGTGAGCACCACGCTGCTGGCATCGGCATCGCCCTCGTTGGCGTAGACCAGGGCGTACTCGATGCTGGCGGCGACCGGCGCGCCGGCGGCGGCGCTGACGCTGCCATCCAGCGTCACGGTGCGCCCCGCGATCGAGGTGATTCGCCGCACGCTGCCGCCGACCTGCACGTAGCCACCGACGGCCAGCCGCTGTGCCGAATCGACGACGATGCTGGTGCCGCTGGCGGCTGAGCTGAGCGTCGCCGCCGGATAGGGCACGCTGGCCGCGCCCTGCTTGTCCAGCGTCAGCAGCGGCGTGCCGACGGCCGTGCCGGTGACGCTGTCCTGCACGCTGGCGGCATTCGCCGCCGATGCGGTCGCGGTGTTGGTGATCGGGGTGTTGCCCTGCGGCAGCGGATACACCACCCGTGCCTGGAAGCTCAGGGTCGCGGTGGCACCCGCCGCCAGCGAATTGAGGCTGTAGACCACGCGATTGTCGACCGCATCGAAACTGCCGCTGCCAAGGCTCGCGCTCAGGCCGCCGGCATAGGCGGTGTACGCCGGCACGGGATCGACCACCTGCACGCTGCTGGCGTCGCTGGCGCCGGTGTTGCGCAGGACCAGGGTGTAGGTGATGAGGTCGCCGGCCGCGTAGGGCCCGGCGGGGCTGGCGGTCTTGTCGAGCTCCAGCCGCGGCTGGCCGCTGATGGTCAGGTTCACGGTGTTGCTGGTGCAGCCGCTCACGGCAGGCGCGGTGCAGTAGGTCGGGTCGGACACCGTGGCCACGTTCTGCAGCGCATTGGCGCCGGCCGGCACTCCGCTGCTGGCGACACGCATGCGGAAGTCGAGGCTGGCCGCCTCACCGGGCAGCAGAGTGCCGACGTTCCACAGCAGGCTGCCGGCGGGGCTCTCGCTGCAGGTGTCGCCCGCAGGCGCCGTGCAGTCGAGGTAGGTGAACCAGGCCTGGTCGGGGAAGTCATCGCTGACCACCACGCCGCTGGCGGCGGTGCCGCCGGTGTTGACCACCGTCAGTCGGAAGGTGGCGGTGTCGCCCGCCGACAACAGGCCCGGCGACACCGACTTCGACAGGTTGAGCGCGGCCGGCGTGCCGCTGCCCGGCACGCCGATCACCGTCGTTGCGGTGTCCACCACCGGCCCAAGGCCAGTGGCGCTCAGGCTGGCGGTATTGACCAGATTGCCGCTGGCCGACGCCGTGGCGGTCGCGTTCACCACCACGGTGCCGAGCCCACCCGCGGCGATGACGCCGGAAGCCTGCCCCACACTGTTCACCGGCAGGCTGAACTGCTGGCCGGTGACCGTGGGCGTGGGCACGACGGTGGTGCCGTTCAGCACCACTGAAACGAGGTTGACCCCGTTTGGCAGGGTGTCGGTCAGCACCGCACCGGTGGCATTGACGCCGCCCGGATTGGACACGTCGATGGTGTACTGCAGGGCGGCCGGCAAGCTGCTCAGGTTGGCCTGGTTGACGCGCTTGCTGACGTCCAGCGCAGCCGGCGAGGACGCACTGCAGATCGAGGTCAGCGAATCGGTATAGGTGCTGGCGCCGTTGAAGAGCTGGGTGCCGTCATAAAACAGACGCACCAGCTGGCTGGCATTGCCGTTGGCGCCGAAGGTCAGACGCAGGCGCTCGCCCACGGCCAGCGGTGCGGTGCCGGCGGCGAAGGCGGCGGTGTTGAACGTGAAGACCTGCGGGGAGTTGCCGAGCGCCTGATTGAAGCTGGCGATCGCGCTGGCGACACCGCCACTGCTCACGCGCTCGACATTTACCGACACCGTGCGGTTGGCTGCCGGGTCGATGAAGATCCGCACCGAAAGAATGCGATTGGCAAGCGCAACGGGGGACGTCAGGACGGGTCCGGTGAACACGGCCGACTGACTCGTCCAGAGTCCGACATTGGTGCCGGAGCGGGCAACCGGCGGCGGCTGGATCGAGAGCGTGCTGTTGGCGAATGAGGCCCCGGCTTCGAGGTAGTACACCGCGCTGCAGGCCTGTCCGGTGACACCGACGGTATCGGCCGCCTCGACCGGCGTGGAGTTACCCGTCCAGGTCAGGCTGGCGCCATTGGTCGCCGGGTTGGCGAAGGGGAAAGGCGCACCCGCCACATTCACGGTGATGCTGACGCTGCCGCTACCGCCTGCGGGCACGCTGGCGGCATTGAAGGTGACGATGCCGCTGGTATGGCTGCAGGGGCTGAAGTGCGTGCTGCCGGCGACCGAACAGCTGGCGAAGCTGAAGCCGTCGGGCAGGTCGTCGGTCAGCACCACGCCGCTGGCCGCACCGGTGCCGTAGTTCGTGTAGGTCAGCGTCCAAGTCAGGCTGCCGCCCGGTGCTACCTGTACCGTCGGACTGCTCTTTTCCAGGGTGAAGGCCGGCACCGGAACATTGACGGCAATCGTGCTGCTGGCCGTGGTGCTGGCGCTGCCACCGCCCGGCGGGGTAGCGCTGAAGCTCGCCGTGTTCACCAGGCTGGGGCTGGCGTAGCTGGTGTTGACCGTCAGCCGCAGGCGGACCTCGCCGCTGGCGCCGGGCGCCAAGTTGCCGAGCAGCCAGGTGATGTTGGGTGCGCTGAAGCCGCAGCTGCCGCCGCCCGAACAGCCGACATAGGCCGTACCCGCCGGCAACGGATCGGTGATGCTGGCCGCAGTGAGGCTCACCGCCGAGTCATTCGACCAGCGCAGGGTGTATTCGACGACGGTGCTGCCGTCGGGATTGACCGCGAAGCGGTCGGGGGTCTTGCTGAGCGACAGACGGGCGGCATCTACGCCGACGCTGGCCGGCGGGCTGTCAAGCGCGCCGCTGCTGGTCTGCGCCCGCGCCACGTTGGTGTAGGTGCCGGCCGTCGGGCCCGCGCGCGCCTCGAAGCTGAGGACGACGCTGCGCCCGGCCAGCACGCTGACATCGGGGAAGGTCCAGGCCACGGTGCCGGTGGCGCCCGCGCTGGGCTGGGTGGCCGGCACCAGCGGCGCGCCGTCATTGGTCAGGCTCTGCGTGGCCTCGAACTGGAAGCCGGGCGGCAGGGCATCCTGGATCTGCGACAGCGTGATCGCGCTGCTGGTGGTGTTGGCGAGCGTCACGGTGAAACTGACCAGCTCGCCGGTAGCGATGCTGGCGGGCGTCGCCGTCTTGCCGAGGCTGGGCGATTCGCCGCAGGCGTTGATCGCCACATCGACGATGGCGATCTGCTGGCCGGTGACCTCCGGGTTGCCGAACCAGTCTTCCGTCGGGATTGGGTTCTGAGCCGGCTGGTGCAGCGGGAAGTTGGCCTGGACGGTCGGGCTGACCCAGGCGCCATTGATGTAGACCTGGCCCTGGGTGTTGCCGGTGGCATAGCTGAAGGTGCGGTTGTCACGCGCCGCGGGGCCCATGCCGAGGTCAACGCGAGTGCGATCGTCGACCGCCTGCACGCCAACCAGATAAGCACCGCGTGGAAGGCCAGTGGCGTCCCAATTCGCGTTCCAGGTGTTGAGGCTGCCGGCCTGCAGGCTGGCAGCAGGCGCTATCCGCGTCCAGCGGCCACCCGCCTCGTCCGCCTCGCCGTTGGCGTTGGCGTCGAACCAGTAGAAGAACTCCACCGCCTTGACCGAGCTCACCACCGTGCCGTTCTGAAGGGCCAGCGTGTCCTGCACGCGCGCACTGAGGCGATAGGGCCCAGGACAGGTGTTGGGCGCAGTGGCGGTGACGCTGGAGATGATCGGCTGCGCGTAGGGCTGGTCCTGGTCGAAGGACAGGTAGTCGCCGAACGGGCCGGTGACCGGCGTGCTTGAGGTATAGGTGTTGTTGACCGCGCAATCCTTCTGCGTCGGGTTGTTCAGGCTGTTGGCCGAACAGAACATCATCGAGATCGGCGTCGAGCGCGTGATCTTCGGGCCATTGAGGCTCGGGTTAGGGCCCGTGGGCGAAGCGTCCAGCATCCGCACCGGGATCTGGTAGTCGATGAAGTACTCGTTGCAGGCGTTGGTGCTGACCAGGCGCGAGCGCGTGGTGCCGTAGTCCCACACGCTGCGCGGCGCGCTGCCCCAGTCGGTGGTGGGGTTCAAGCTGTTCTGGAAGTTGAGGATGCGCGAGCCGGAAACGAAGGCCGTCGGGTTGTGCGCGATCAGCTTGATGTTGGGATCGTTGAGGTAGTCCAGCGACTGCGTCGGGATGTTGCCCCAGATGCCGGCGATCATATCGACCGGCTCGGAGGGCGAACCCGAGGAACCATTCAGATGCGCGGCGAGATCGCGGAAGCCGTCGCCGTCGATGTCGAAGAACACGGTCCACAGCGCCGAGTTCCAGGGATCGGTGGCGCCGAAGTTGCCCGGGTTCGGCCCGGTGGCATACGTATTGGCGATCTGCTCGACGCGCCAGCGGAACAGGATGACGTCCTGGCTGCCGTCGGGCGCGGCGCCCTGGCGGAGGTTGTAGTAGATCGACGGGAACGAGGTGTCGATGCAGGACGAAGCGACGTTGACGTAGTTCTGCGGCGAGGTGCCGCCGTTCGAGGGATCGCGCACGCGCGGATCGTTGAGCGAGTTCTGGAAGCGGCTGTAGGGCTTCCAGTCACCACAGGTGAGGCCACAGTCAGCGGGATTCGCGGGCTCGTTCGGCCAGGGCACCGGGGCGAAATGCACCGGCCCGCCCGCCTCGTTGACCGGGCCCCAGGTCGGCGGGAAGGGATCGGCCATGCCCAGACCCGGCAGACCCAAGGCCACGACAAGTCCCGACAACCATGCGGAGAGGGATCCGCCGCAGCGAAGCGATGACAGCCTCGATTCGATCCGGGAGGAGGCGCTGCGGCGAGTGACGTGAGCCATCGGTCGGTCCAAGCAGGGGCGGCGAAAGAAGCCGACCCGATTGCAAGTCCTGTTCCGGCGTTTCGTCGACCCTGCGAAGCGAACGTACGCCGCTTCCGGGTCTCCATGAGCCCGGCGGCTCAGATCCAGACCCCGGTGATTGACCGATGCCCCCGCCTCATCACGGGCGACACCGAACCGATTTCGGGTATCAGCGCGGCCCCGCCTTGCCGGCCACCTCGCGCAGCGCCGGATGCGCCTGCAGCAGCAGATGGAAGATGACGTTCTGCTCCATGACGCCGCGCACCGCATCGGCGCCGGGGCCATGCGCATAGACACCGACATCCTCGCCACCGTGGGTTTCGCTCTTCAGCGCCCACAGGGCGGGCTGCATGAAGTCGGGGTGGGTGGTGTCGATGGTCTCCAGATCCGGGCGGACGTCGCGCGCTTCGAATCGTGTTGGCTCGTGCGGCTGGCGTTTCGGCCCTTCCGGCTGCTGGTCGCTGGCGCTGGCGTAGCCGGGGCCGTTGGCATAGCTCAGGGTGGTGAACACCCGCCCGGTCAGGTCGCGCTTCAGCGCGACATCGTCGGTGCCGGTACGGTCGCTGACCTTGCCTAGGATCGGATTGCCGCGGTGGCTGTAGCCGGCGAAGCTCAGCACGTGACTGTGGTCGGCGGTGACCAGGATCAGGGTGTCCTGCGCCGAGGTGGCGGCGTGCGCCGCCGCCACCGCATCCGACAGGGCGATGGTGTCGGTCAGCGCGCGATAGGCGTTGCCGGCATGGTGGGCGTGATCGATGCGCCCCCCCTCGACGACCAGCAGGAAGCCCGCCTCGCTGCGCCGCAGGCGGGTAATGGCCGCTGACACCATCTCGGCAAGGCTGGGCTCGCCAGCGGGATCGCCGGCGCGATCGTGTTCGTACTGCATATGGCCGGGCTGGAACAGGGCGAACACCCGGTCGACGGCGGCAAAGTCGATCGCATCGAAGCCGGCGCGATTCCAGGCGTAGACGCCTTCGGGATGGCGCGCGCTCCACTCCGCAATCAGATCGCGGCCGTCCTCGCGCAGGCCGCGCAGCTCGGGGAACTCCGGGTCGGCCTGGCCGGTGCCCATGAACATCTGCCGGCCGCCGCCCATCACCACCTCGATGCCGTCGCCGTGATCGAACTCGACCAGCTGGCGCGCGATATCGGGACAGGCGGCCCGGTCGGCCACCGGCACCAGCGCATCAGCCTCCCAGTCGCGGTGAGGGCTGTGCGCAAAGGTCGCCGCCGGCGTGGCGTGGGTGATGCGGGTGGTGGTGACCACCCCGGTCGCCAGCCCCGCGGCTTCCGCAAGCTGCAGCAGACTGGGCAAGGCGGCGCCCTGCGCCGAGGCGCAGTCGCCATAGCGCGCAGTGCCATCCAGCCCGATCACGCCAGCGCGGGTTTTGACGCCGCTCATCATCGCGCTCATGGTGCCGGCGGAGTCCGGCGTCTGCAGGTCGGTGTTGTACGTCTTGCTGTAGCCGGTGTGCGGAAAGCTCTCGAAGCTCAGCAGATTTTCCTCGCCGCTCCGGCCACGCTGCTGCCCTTCCAGGATGCGTGCGGCGGCGACCGTGGTCGGCCCCATGCCGTCGCCGACGAACAGGATCAGATTGCGCGCGCGGCCCCGGCCCGCGCCGCGCTCAGCGGCTGCCTCGGCGCCGGCCTTGAACCAGGCGCGCGGCGATTCGTCGTGCGCTTGCGCGCGCAGCACGGGCTCCGGCGCGGACAGCGCGGGCGGTGTCGGCAGCTGCGCGCAGCCCCCCAGGGAAACCGCAAGCGCGATGAGGGCGAGGCCGGCAGGTCCGGTCGAAGCGGGCATCGACCCGGTGGGCGGTGAGCGGAACATGCGGGAGATCCAGACAGGACGGTCAGCCGCGGAGTCTAGCGTCCATCGCGCAGCGCTCGGCCTTGAGCGCCACCGCAGATGTCGTGAGGAGCCACACAGGCGGCGCGGAAAAGCGTGAAAATCGGCCAATGTCGCCGAGCGTGCGGCCAAATGTTCCCGAATGGTCCCAAATTCGGATCGACAAACCGCCAACAAGCGCGCAAGTCTGGGCACCCCATCCGCCGCACAGCCCACGAGGTGTCCCATGCGCGTCTTCGTCATCAGCCTGATCACTGCCGGCAGCTTCATGATGCTCTCCGCCGACACCCGCGGCATTGATTTGCCCTCCGCCGAGTGGTGCAGCGCGGGCACCCTGGTGCCGGTGGCCGAGTTCCATCTGCTGCCCGCGGCCTTCCAGGGCCTGCGTCCGGAGAGCAAGCCGGCCAGCGAGCGCGATGGCCTGGATTTCAAGATGGTCGGCCAGTTCGACGACGACTATCCGACCGACCCGCGCGACGAGGAAGAGGAAATCGAAGGCCGCATCCCGACGCTGCTGCCGCAGGGCACGCAAATGAAAATGGTCGGCCAATTCGACGACGACTACCCCACCGATCCGAGGGAAGAAGAAGAAGAGGAGGTGGGAGAGAACGGCCGCTCCAGCCTGCCCGCCGGCGCCGTGCTGAAGATGGTCGGCCAGTTCGATGACGACTACCCCACCGACCCGCGCGAAGAAGAGGAAGAAGAGATCCGCACGGCCAATGCGGTGGCCAGCCTGCACTGCTCGCAGTTCAGCCTCGCCGCCTCGGGCAAGGGCGACGCTGGCCAGGTGATCGCGGTGGCCGAGTGGCCGCAGGCGCTGATCGCCGCCGACAGCGGCCGCTACAGCCTGTCGCAGGGCGTGGCGGGGGTCTGCCTGCGCTGCGAATGAGGAGCGCGCCGCGCGACGACACCAACACGAAGCTCTGCGCGTGCGAGCCCGGCCCTGCCGGGCTCGCTGCGTTGCGGGAGATCACCTCCGCAAGGTCGCTGAGACAGGCTTGCAGATCAGGAAGGGGCGCACGACGGGTGGCCCGGCCGATGCGCAGGCCCACACGACCTGCCGCTGCAGGTGACTGGTCGAGGCGGTGCGGCGGACCGCGCCCGCCAAGCGCCTGCGGCTGCGGAGTAGGCGCGAAGTTGGCATCCGCCGGCAGCACGGCCGATTCCCGGCCCACGGGCGCGACGAATCCGGACTGAGTGCATGCGGGAACCGTCCGCCGCCAAGGGCACCTCTGGACGCCATTGGCGGCACAGCGCTACGCGAACTCTGCAATCACTGGCTCGCCAATCTCCCTTGAGTTCAAGTGCCGCGCCTTTCCGGGAACGCCCAGAGCCGCCCCTGCGACAACGTCAGGGTTCGCACAGGCTCTGGGCTCGACAGCGAGGCCACGACCGCGCGCCCTCAGGGGCGCTTGCGCGTTGCCCCCAGCACAGCCTCGATCAGCACCTCCATCTGCTGGCGCTGATCTGCTGTGAGCTCCAGCTCCGCCAGCACGAAGTAAGCGGTACGCAGCACCTCGCGCCAGCGCGGCTTCTCGGGCAGCGTGTCGAGGCTGAGGTAACGATCCATGGCGCGCACGCGCAGTCGGCCCTCGTCGATCGTGATGCGCCAGACCCCACTGCGCTCGGCCAGATCGATCCGCGTCTTGCGGGTCAGGCGCTCCCACAGATCCAGACTCAGCTGCATCAGGGAGACCAGCAGACCGCGGAAGCGCTGCTGCGGATCCAGTGCCTCCGGCAGCGGCGCCGCAACCGGCAGGTCTTCCGCGTAGGCGACGGCCGCGGGCGGGGACTCGGCTGCGCTGGCGGGCACTGGCCGCGGCTGCAGCACCAGCACGCCAAGCTCTTCCTCCAGCGCCAGTCGCTGCAGGCTGAAGCCGAGCCCTGCCAGGCTGCCCGCCGCCTCGCCGTCGATCGGCAGTTCGACCTGTTCGTCGTCGGCCAGTGAGGCCTGCTCCACCTGCGCCTGCAGGATCGCCGCAGCCTCCTCGCCGATGATGCTGGCCAACCCTGCGCCGCGCAGGGCTTCGGCGCTGACACCCAGGAGTTCAGCCGCGGCACGGGTGACCGCGCGGATCTGTCCACCGGCGTCAAAGACCAGGGCCGGGCTGCGCTCCCGGTCCAGCAGCCACTCCAGCGAGCGCAAATCGGCGCGCAGCGCATCGGCCGCACGCCGCGCTTCGGCGATGCGCCGCTCAAGCTGCTGGCGCTCCTCGCGAGCCTGCAGACGCTGCAGATACAGCCTGCGCTGGAAAAACAGCACCAGACCGGCCACCACCAGCAGGGCGCCGGCGCCCAGCACCAGGGTCTGGGCGCGACGGCGCGCGATCTCGGAGGTCTGCAGCGCGTTGGCGCGCTGCAGTCGATCACGCTCGGCTTCAGCCAGAGTCAGATCGAGCCGCACGCGCAGCGCGTCGAGGCGTTGGCTGTGTCGGGCCTGGTCGAGCTGACGCTGAACCTGGAGGTGCTGCCGAAGGTGTTGGAGGGCCTCTGCAGGGCGCCCGAGCCGCTCGGCGAGATCGGCGAGCAGCTGATGCGCCTGCGGCGCCAGTGCCGGCTCGATGTCGGCATCCTGGGCCAGTACGCGCTCCAGCTCGGCATAGGCGCGCTGCAGGGTCGCTGGGGTGTCGGCGAGCCGCGCCTCGATGACCTCGGCCGCCAGCAGTTCACCGCGACCGAGCTGGGCCGCTGCCTCGCGCGCGCGCGCCAGCCACAGCGGCGCCTGCTGCGGCGCGTGCTCGGCCTCGATGCGCGCGCGCCGCAGCGCCAGCCGCATGCGTTCCCGCGAGGCATTGGAACTCTCGTACAGCGACCAGGCCTCGTCGAGGCTGGCGCGGGCCACTTCGAGATCACCGCTGGCAGCTTCCAGCAGGGCCAGCTCCTCCAGCGCCCCGCCGATCAGCAGCTGCGATCCACTTGCCCGATGCAGGGCCAGTGCGCGCTCGAGCATGTCGATCGCGCGCCTGGAATCCCCCAGCTCGGCATACAGGCCGCCGATGTTCGCGAGGGTGCTGGCGATGTCGCGGTCGCCGCGCTCCTGCTTGGCCGCGAGGCTGGCCTGCAGGTGACCCAGTGCGGCGCTGTAGTCGCCCATCTGCCAGTAGGCCACGCCGACGTCGTTCTCGCTGATTGCGATCGCACCGGTATCGCGCACCGAACGCGCGATCGCCAGCGCCTCGAGGAAGCGACCCAGTGCGGCGGCGGGTGCGCCCTGCGCATACGCAAGCTGCCCGCGCCGACGGGCGATCCGGTGCGAAGCGAGCGGATCCTCGACCTGCCCCAGCATCAGCGAGGCGCGATCGAGCGCAGCCTCGGCGCGCTCGACCTCGCCGCCCTGGAGGCCGAGCTGGGCGACGTGCATCAGGGCTTCGAACGCAGCGTCGTACGCGCCCTGGTCGCGCAGGCGATCTGCTGCGGAATCGCAAACCGCAAGCGCATCCCGCGGGCGCTCCTGGCGCAGCTCGCGGCACTGTTCCAGCACGGGGTCCGCTGGCGCAGCCGCCGGCTGCGCCGCGACCGGCGCGCAGGCTGCGATCGCACAGAGCAGATGGATTGCGGCGGCCCAGCCCACACGGAGCCGCACCTCGCCAGGAACCGCTGAGCGCACTACGCTTCCTCCCCGTACCGTTCCATCGGACGCGGAACTTTCTCACATCGGCCCGTCCGCAGGCTGCCGTCAATCGTAAGCAAGCTTCACAACGCGAACTGAGCAAGGACCATGCCTGAGCTGATGACACCCCGACTGCGATTGCGCCCGCCGGAAGCCTCGGACTTCGACGCCTGGGCCGCCCTGATGGCGGATCCGGAGTCTGCCCGCTACATCGGTGGCGTACAGCCTCGCGCTGCCGCCTGGCGCGGCTTCCTGTGCATGGTGGGCGCCTGGAATATCCAGGGCTTCGGCATGTTCTCGGTGATCGAACGCCGCACCGGGCAGTGGCTCGGGCGCATCGGCCCCTGGCAGCCTGAAGGCTGGCCGGGCACCGAAGTCGGCTGGGGCCTGCTCACCGAGCATCAGGGCCGGGGCTATGCGCGGGAGGCGGCCTTGGCCTGCATCGACTGGGCCTTCGACACGCTGGGCTGGCAGGAGGTCATCCACTGCATCGACCCCGCCAACCTTCCCTCGCAGCGTCTTGCGGAGCGCCTTGGCGCGTGCAACAGCGGTGCGGGGCGCCTGCCGCCCCCGTTCGAGGACGCACCGATCGAGATCTGGCGGCAGACGCGCGCGCAATGGCGGGCGCGGCCGCGGGATTGACGCCGCTCAAGGCCGCCGTCGCACGCGAGGCTCAGGCTGCGCTCTCGACTTCATCGCCGCGGGGAGTTCCGTCATGCGCACACGCATCCTTGTCCTGCAGGGCCATCCCGACCCCGCACCCGAGCGCTTCGGACGCGCGCTGAGTGAGGCCTACGCCAAAGCCGCAGAGGCCGCTGGGCACGAAGTCCGACGCTTCGATCTCGGCGCGGTGGAGGTGCCGTTGCTGCGCCGCTCCAGCGACTGGGAACAGGGCGAAGTGACGCCCGCGCTGAAGCCACTGCAGACCGACCTGCTGTGGTGCCAGCACCTGCTGTTCTGCTACCCGATGTGGCTGGGCGACCTGCCCGCGCACACCAAGGCCGCGCTGGAGCAGGTGCTGCGTCCCGGCCTCACCGCGCCGGGCGGCGACCGCGGCCCGCTGCAGGCCAAGCCGCTGCAGGGCCGCAGCGCGCATGTGGTGGTGACCATGGGCATGCCCGGCTTCGTCTACCGCTGGTTCTACCGCGCCCACAGCCTGAAGAGCCTGGAGCGCAACGTGCTGCGTTTCGTGGGCTTCGGGCCGGTGCGCCACAGCCTGATCGGCCTGGTCGCCCAGCCCTCGCCGAAACTGCACGCGCGCTGGATCGAGCGCATGCGTCGCGCCGGGGCCGCCGCACGCTGAGCCGACGCGCGGACTGGGTCACGCTTCGTGCCCGCCGCGGCCGTGCGGGTTCGCCCCCTCGTGACGCACTTGCTACCCTTCGCGTCCTCGCGTGCGCCCGAGCGCGCGCAAACTCTGGAAACACCCATGAAAATCGTTGTTCTTGGCGGCACCGGCTTTGTCGGCAGCCACCTCATCGCGCGTCTTTCGGCTATTGGCCACGAGATCGACGTGCTCAGCCGCAACCCGGCGGCCAAGCCCGCGCTGGGCGTGCTGCCGCGGGTGCGCCTGCGCGCCGTCGATCCCTATGATGGCAAGGCCCTTGCCGAAGCCCTGCGCGGCGCCGATGCGGTGATCAACCTGGTCGGCATCCTCAACGAGGCGGGCTTTGGCGGCAGCGGCTTCCGCCGGGCCCACGTGGTGCTGACGCAGACCGTGATCGAAGCCTGCAAGGCCGCCGGCGTGCGCCGCCTGCTGCAGATGAGCGCGCTCAACGCCGGCCGCGGCGAGAGCCACTACCTCAAGACCCGCGGCGAAGCCGAAGCCGCGGTCAAGGCCTCGGGCCTCGACTGGACGATCTACCAGCCCTCGGTGATCTTCGGCCCGGGCGACGGCCTGTTCAGCCGCTTCAAGTTCCTGCTGTCGTTTTCGCCGGTGCTGCCGCTGGCGCGTGCAGGCGCCAAGTTCGCGCCGGTCTATGTCGGCGACGTGGTGGCGGCCATGGTCCAGACCCTCGACGACACCGCGGCCTACAGCCAAACCTACGAACTCTACGGCCCCGAGACCCTGACCCTCGCCGAGATCGTGCGCTACACCGCCCGCGGCATGCAGCTGAAGCGGCTGGTGATCCCGCTGCCCGACGTGCTCGGCCGCCTGCAGGCGCTGGCCATGGACTTCGTACCGGGCAAGCCCTTCTCCACCGACAACTTCCTGTCGCTGAAGATCGATTCGGTCGGCGGCATCGACGGCCTGTACCGGCTCAAGATCGACAAGACACCGATCGAAGCGGTGATCCCGCAGATCCTGTTTCCGCTGGGCAAGCAGGCGCGGCTGGATCGCTATCGGGGGGCGTCGGGGAGGCCTTGAGCGCCTCTCAGCCCCGCGCCGCGGGCCAGGTGTTCTCGAAGAAACACGGGGGCGTCATCCCCGCGCATGCGGGGATCCAGGACTCGTGCGACCGCGGCAAGCGACACTGGGCCCCCGCCTACGCGGGGGCGACGATCGATGGGGTCGCAATCGTTCTGTTTCTTGAGAGTGGGGATTGGGGATTAGGGGTTGGGGATTCGCAGCCGCCTAGAATCAAGATTCGGTGCAGCCCGTTCGCTACGTTAGCGCGACGGCAAGCGGGGACGCGGACTCGGCGCTCACATCGTTCTGTCGACCGACGGTCCAATCCCGAATCCCCACTCCCGAATCCCGGCTCTCAAAGCACCGCTTTGAGCGCACTCGCAAAATGCCCGAGATTGGCGGCCGACAGCCCCGCGATGTTCATGCGGCTGCTGCCGACCATGTAGATCGCGTGCTCGGTCTTCAGGCGCTCGACCTGCTCGGCGCTGATGCCGAGGAAGCTGAACATGCCGCGCTGGCGCTCGATGAAGCTGAAGTCGCGCTCGACGCCCGCCTCGCGCAGGGCCTGCACCATCGCGCTGCGGTAGTGGTTGATGCGGCCGCGCATGGCGGCGAGTTCGTCCACCCACTGCGCGCGCAGCTCCGCGTCTTCGAGGATTTCGCGCACCAGGATCGCGCCGTGCGCCGGCGGCATCGAGTAGACGTTGCGGATCGCCGACAGCAGCTGCGAGAACGTCGCCTGCGTCTGCTGCGCGCTATGGCCGATCACGCTGACAGCACCGATGCGCTCGCGGTAGAGGCCGAAGTTCTTCGAGCAGGAGGTGGCCAGCAGCAGCTCGGGCAGACGCTTGGCCAGCAGACGCGGACCGAAGGCATCAGCGTCGAGCTCGGTGCTGAAGCCCTGGTAGGCCATGTCGACGAAGCACAGGAAGCCCTGCGTCTCGGCCAGCTCGGCCACCGCCTGCCAGTGCTGTGCTTCGAGATCGACGCCGCTGGGGTTGTGGCAGCAGGCGTGCAGCAGCACGACGTCACCGGCAGGCACCTCCGCCAGCGCCGCCAGCATCGCCTCGCCGCGCAGCGACTGCGTCGCCGGGTCGTAGTAGGGGTACTCGCGCACCTTCAGCCCCGCGGCCTTGAACACGGAGGGGTGGTTGCCCCAGGTCGGATCGCTGACCCACACTCTGGCTTCGGGCCGCGCGCGCTTGATCAGCTCGGCGGCAACGCGCAGGGCGCCCGTACCGCCCGGCGTGTGCGCGGTCGCCACGCGGCCCTCGGCCAGTGCCGGCACGTCGCCGAGCGCGAGCTTTTCCAGCGCGGCGTTGAAGCCCGGATCACCGGCCATGCCGATATAGGTCTTGCTGTCCTCGCGCTCGGTGCGACGCGCTTCGGCGCGCTTGACGCAGGCCAGCACTGGCGTGTGCCCGGCTTCGTCCTTGTAGACGCCGACGCCGAGATCGATCTTGTGCGGCCGCGGATCGGCGCGGAACGCGGCCATCAGGCCCAGGATGGGATCGGCGGGGGCGGGCTGCAGCTCGAAGAACATCGCGAAGGCTCCGGGGAATTCAGGCCCGGAAGGATAGGCGCTCGCTGCCATCGCGACCAATGCGGGAGGCGCATATCGAGGCGTGCAGCACACGCCGGCGTATGCGCGGCGTTCGCACCGGACGCTTGAAGCACGTGCGGCGCCCAGGCGTGCGCAACTCATCGGGCCGCGCTGCGTTTGCCGCCAGCGACTGAACCCGCGCCGGGCCCTGCGGCCCTTGGCGACGGCGCGACGAAGCCGGAGCGCCTCCGCCTCAGCCCCGTCCGAACAGACTCCGCAAGGCCGCACGCAGGCGCGACCACAGGCCCGGCTTGGCGGTCGCTTCCGCGGCACGCGTCGTCGCGCCCGCATCGCCCGCATCGAAGGCCAGCTCGACATTGCCGAGGCGGATCTTGTCGGTGGTCTTGAGGTAGGCGCTCAGCACCTTGCGGCCGTTGACGAAGGTGCCATTGACCGACATCAGGTTGACCACCTTCCAGCGCCCGTCCTCGCAGACCATCTGCGCATGGCGGCCGGACACGCTCTCGTCGACGATGCGGATGTCCGAGGCCGCCTCGCGGCCGATCTCCCACTTGCTCTTGCCTGCGCTCACGACCAGGTCGAAGACCTGCCCGGCGATCCGCTGGTTCAGGCCGATCAGCCGCGGATGGCGATTGCGGCTGTGCGCACGCGCGGCCTCGATCAGGCCCTCGGTGTCGCCCGACTTCTGGCTGATCTGGCGCAGCAGGATCGGCAGCGCCTGGGTGTGCGACGAGGCTTCCAGATGGTCCGACTCGGCCCAGCTCAGCGGCAGCCCCTCAATGGGCGCAGCCGGCGCGGCAGCGCGCGGGCGCGCGGGCTCGGGCGTGCGCGCAGGCTCGGCATTCGCGGGCGCAGCGCGGCGCTCAGGCCGGATCGTCAGCTCAGGCAGCGGCGCCACGGGCGCCTGCGGCGGGCGCTCCAGCGTGGCCTCCTTCCCGTCCGCCGGCTGCAGCACGCGCGCGCCCAGCATGGTGCGGTCGCGATCTTCCGGCGTGTGCACCACCGCGGAGGCAGCCAGCACCTGGTAGGCGACATCATCGAAGCAAACGATGTCCGAGGGCTTGAGCCGCGCGGCCGAGCTGACGCGCTCACCGTTCACCGTCGTGCCATTGGTCGAGCCGAGGTCTTCCACCCAGGGCTGGCCGTCGACCACGTTGATGCGCGCATGCCGGCGCGACACCACGCCGAGCCGGATCACCAGATCGCAGTCATCGCCGCGGCCAACCACCATGCCGTGGATGATCGGCGTTTCCGTGCCGTCGGCTTCGGAACGCAGCTTGTAGCCGCTGCTGTCAGCGCCCATGCGCCCTGCCCCAGTGTGGATGGATGGCCCGCATTCTGGATCGCGCGCACCTCAAGCGCCAAGCGTCGCCGGATCAGCGCTCGACGATGAGCTGTCGCGCCGAAGTCGCGAAGCGATCCGGACGGAAGCGGTGCTCGTCTTCCAGGCTGGCGAACAGCCGGTTCAACTGCGGCTTGAGAAGCTCGCCCTCGCCCAGCTCGATGCACAGGGTCTCGATCGCGTAGTAGGCCTGCTCGGCGGCGGCGAAGTCGCGGTAGGCGCCGGCGCCCGCGCGCCGCAGCAGGCTCGCGCGCAAGCTCAGCAGGTCTTCAGGCTTGAAGCTGCGCCCACGGATCGACGCGATCACGTCGCCGATGCGCGTATCCATGCGCACGGCGGCCTGGCGGAGGTCAGCGAGACTGCGCGCACTGGCGCGGTGCAGGGCGTTCAGCTCGCTGCGCAACGCGCTCGACTGCGCGGGATCGAAGACTTCGAGCGCAGCGATCAGCAGCAGCGCACTGCTATCATTGACCCGCACCGCCCCCAGGCCCAGGCCCGCATGCACCGCGGTCTGCGCATTGCGGCGGTCGTCCATCGGGTGATGGCAGGCGTGGCAGTCGAACACGGCGAGTTCGGGGAACAGGCCGCCGCGGTGCACGCGCTCGCTGCGCAGCAGCGCGGTCTGCGCCTTCACCGCGTGGGCCAGGCCCTCGATCCACAGGCGGATCGGCGGCTGCGGGCTCTTGCGGCGCTCGTAGTCCTCGTCGAAGTCGAAGTGCGCCGGCTGGTTGGCGGTGAATGCGACCAGCTCGAAGGACAGCCGCGGATGCCCCGCTGCCATCATGTCGTGGCCGGCGAACTTCGCGCTGTTGCCGTAGTGGCAGGACAGGCACAGCTCAGCGCGCTGGCCGACATCGGACAGCGGGTACAGGCCCTTGTCGAGATTGTCCGCATGGGTGGCCCCGGCCTCGGCATGCGAAGCCAGCCAAGCCTCGGAGCCACCGTGGCAGGCCTCGCAGCCGACGCCATCGCTCAACTGGAACTTCTCGCCGCGCTGCGCCTCGGGCACGTTGTCGGCGTGGCAGTCGAGGCAGACCTGGGCCTCGTGCGCCTCGCCGATGCCCAGCCGCCGCGCGATCGCCTTCGATGCATCGCCGAGCAAGGTCTGATAGGCGCGGGCGTGGCGATCCTCGCGCGACCAGATCCGGTATTCGTCGAGCCGCACGTTGGCGTTCGACTCCGGCGAGACGCGTCCGTGGCAGGCGCTGGAGGCACAGCTCGCCGGGCCCAGATGCTGATGGCTCGTCGGCAGCTCGGGCGACTGCGCGCGGGCTGAAGCGCCCAGCAGGAACAACCCGAATGCCGCGGCCCTACTCAGGCAGCTGATCGTGGACATACCAGGGTTCCCCGTTTTCGTTGAGGTAAAGGCGCTGCATCTCTTCGAGATTCAGCGGACGCGAGCCCAGACGCCCGAACACCGCGACCTGGCCGCCGGTTTCATCGACACCGCGATCGCGCTCGAGCGCGCGCGACAGGCTCAGTGCCGGTCGTCGGGTCGGATAGCGCGCGATCAGCTCCGGCTTGGGCGCCGGGCTGAAGCCGTAGAAGTTGGGCTGGCTGGCCGGCGAGGTCAGCTGAAGCACCTTGAGTCCTTCACCGCCGTCAGCCACGTAGGCGAACAGCGAGGCATTGGTGGTGGCGACCACGACGTCGCGCGCATCCGCGATGCCCTCGGCCGCGCCCAGACGCTGGTACTCGCGCAGGGTCTCGGGCCGGCGGATATCGACCAGCACCAGGCCCTCACGGCCCGCCGCCACGTAGGCGTAGTCGCGCACCACGAACACCCGCTGGGCATCGGCCAGCGCAATCGTGTTGCCCGCGATCACCAGCGGCGCGGCCGGGTGCGTGATGTCGACCGCCTTCAGGCCTTCGTCGTCGAGCACGAACAGGTAGCGGAACTGCACGGCCGCGGCGCGCGCGCCAGCGAGTGGAATGAGCGCTTCCACCTTCGGCGCCAGCGGCGTATCGAGGTTGACCACGACGACGCCGCGCGGCGTGCTGATGTAGGCGCGGAAGCCGGCCATCTCGATGTGGCGCGCGCCGGTGAGCGCACCGTCCGGGCTCCAGGTCAGCGCGCGCTCGATGCGGTTGTTGCGCGGCTCGGCATCCGCAAAGGTGTTGATGTCCACCAGGATCAGGCCCTCGACCGCATCGGTCACCAGCGCATAGCTGTAGATCGGGTGGAAGGGCTGCTCCTGGTTGTCCACCCGCATCTGCTCGCCTTCATTGCGCGCGGAATGCACGGGCTGGGTGGTGACCAGGCTCAGGCAGGTCGCATTGGCCGTCTTGACGCGCGAGCTCTGGCCCAGCGGCGAGAAGGGCGCGCTGACGATGCGCTGGCTGTAGCCCTTGTTGGCGATGTTGGCGACGTCGTAGACGCGCAGCCCTTCGTCGCCGGCGGCCGCGAAGAGGTACTCGCCGCGCAGCTGCAGGCAGCCGACCTCGCCGGACCGATGCCGATGCAGGGTGGTCAGCTCGCGCCCGCGCTCCTGATGCGCCTTGAACCAGTCCGGATAGGCGTAGCGGTGCAGGTAGCTGCCGATCACCGCCTGCGGTTCATCCCATTCGGTGACCTGCACCGCGGACACTTCGCCCGCGCCACCGACCCAGGCATTGAAGCCGACGAAATCGATGAACTTGGTGCCGAGCATCAGCGTCTGCGCGAGGATCGCGTTGTTGTCGCGCTCCGCCGACAGATGGCAGTCGCTGCAGACGCGGGTCTCGGTCTTGCGCTCGGTGTGCGGGTAGTGCGGATTCATCGCCTGCGAGCTGTAGCCGCTGGCCGCGATCGGCGGCTGCTGCACGTAGATGCGCTCGCGGTTGGCATTGGTCGAGGACAGCACCAGGGCGGAGGAGCTGCGCACCGGCGCGATCTTGCCGCCCTTGGCCGGGCTGTGCCGGCCCAGCATGAAGACCTCGTCGCGCGCGACCTGCGGGTTGTAGGTCGCGTAGTTGCGGGTGGCGCCGCCCTCGTAGTGGTGGCGCTCGGTCTTCCAGTTGGCCTCGACCGGCAGATGGCAGCCGCCGCAGGTGGTGGTCCAGCTGGTGTGGCAGGCGTAGCACTCCATCTTCTCGGAGCTGTGCGCGTAGTCGGCGGGCGCGACCTCGGGCCCGAAGGCCTGGGTCGAAGTGTCGGTCGACATCGTCTTGGCGCGCGCGGCTTTCGCGTTGTAGTGGGCATTGCCCGGGGTGACGCTGTCACGCACCAGGCTCATCTCCCATTCGAGGTTCGGGTCCAGCATCGAGCGCTGGAAGAGTCTGTCGCCGACCCACTCGAAGCGGCGTCGGCCATCGGGCGTGCGCAGCAGGCGCAGGTCCTGGCCGCCGTTCAAGGCCGCCGGGTTCGAGGTGTAGAGGCTGGGATAGCTGTCGGCATCGCCGTGGCAGTCCTTGCAGCCGACTTCAACCGCCATCGCCACCTCGCCGACAATGTGGCCGTTGCCGTGGCCATCGCTGTTGAAGTGGCAGTCCACGCAGTGCATGCCAACGTCGACGTGGATGGACGACAGATGCACGGCCTTCTTGAACTTCTCGGGGTCGTCGTTCGCGACCTGCTGGCCTTCGGCGTCCAGCAGATTGCCCTCACGGTCGCGCTTGAACACGCCGCGGAAGTTCCAGCCGTGGCCGTGGTAGTCGGCGAACTGGGTGTCGCTGAGCTGCGGGTTCAGATCCCAGACCTTGGCGAGGAAATCGATGTCGGCCCAGTTGCCGCGCGGCGCCGCGCCCTCGGGGTTGCGCTCCAGCACCTCGCGCATGCGCTTGGCGTCCGGGTACTGCTGCTGCGCCGGCCACATGTGCGGAGCGTCGGACTCGTAGTCCCACATGGTGTAGCCGAGGAAGGTGTTCATGAACATGTTCGGCTGGTGCATGTGGCAGACCATGCACTGGCTGCTCGGAATCGCGCGGGTGAAGCCGTGGGTGAGCGCGTGCCCCGACCGATCCTTCGGAATGGTCGGGTCGGCGCTGACGCTCATGCCGGCATGGCCGTGCGCGGCGTACGGCCCCGAGTGGCGCGGGTCGCGGTCGTTGGCATAGACCACATGGCAGGAGGCACAGCCCGAATGCCGGTAGTCGCCGGGCTGGTCATTGGTGCCGGCGAACCACATCATCGGGTCATTGAGCCGCGTCTTGTGCATGTTCAGCACGGGAACGGAAATGCGCGCGCCGGTGCCGGGGCCGCGGTTGCTCTGGCGGATGTCGGGGCGACCCGGTTCTTCGAGCCGCTGGATGTTGCCAGCGATGTTGGGCACGCCGGTTTCCGGGAACAGGCTGAGGATGTTGCGTCCACCGCGCTCGAACACGCGGAAGTTGTCGCCCGGCTTGATCGTTTCGAAGGCCGGCAGCGGCAGCAGCTCGGCGAGGATGCCGCGCGACTTCATCTCCGGCGTCGGCGGGATCGGCGCCAGCAGCTTTCCGGGCTGGCCGTCGGCGGTGTAGCTCTCGCCGAGGATCGACTGCTTGAGGGGCAGGATGCCGTTGTTGTAGGCCGCCGCCGACCAGAACATCGCGCCGGTCGCCATCAGGCTGCGCCGGGTCGCATCGATGACCTGCTGGTGGCAGGCACCGCAGGCGAACTCGTTGACGCGGTAGTCGGACGGGTTGATGAAGCGGATGAACTCTGGCCGCTCCTCGTTGAGCAGGGTGTAGGTGCGCTCCGGCGTGGCGCTGTTTGGCCAGGCCTCCGGATAGCGGGGCAGCACGTGGGCCTGCTGCATCCAGCGCGTGTAGTCGGCGCTGCCGGGCGTGGTGCCTGCGGCGACACGCACGCCGGCGTCTCCGCCGTGGCAGTCGACGCAGCCCAGCTGCACGGCCGGGTTGGCGTGCATGGTCGGCAGGTCGGTCTTGGTGTGGCAGTCGAGGCAGCCTTCGGACTTGGCACTCGCTTGCGCTGCGCTCTGCCCCGCCGGCGCGGGTGCCGCCATCGGATCGCTGCGCTCGACCGCTTCGTAGTTGCCGCCTGCAGCGAAGCTCAGGCCCGAGGCGAGCATCAACACCCACGCGAACAACGAACGCCCATTGGGTGGACCCTGGCCCACCATGAGCTTCGCACCGCCCCGGTCCGCGTTTGTTTGCTCGCACCGCGCCTCGCGCCCACCCGTGCCAACACGCATGCGCGAGGCGCCAGTGACCGGGGCGGCGTCCAGTCCACGGTGGGCCAGGGCCCACCCTATGACATTCAGCCCCTCTCCCCAAGGGAGAGGGGTTGGGGTGAGGGCCGGGCGGAGCACACGCAAGCAGCACACCGTAGAGGCAAGCCTCGGCTCTGCTCTATCACGCATGCAGTCTGCTACGTTGACATGCGAAGCGAAGAGCAGGAGCCGCGAGCGAGTACCGAAGAGAGGTTGGAGCTCTTGCTTCGCCCAGCCCTCACCCCAACCCCTCTCCCTTGGGGAGAGGGGCTCACAGCTCGGACACTTGATGGCAACCGCATCGATGTCGACCGAGGTGCGTTTGGAGCTGCGGCGAGTCAAGACCCAACCCATGCACGCCCGGATGCGCTGCAGCGAGCGAATCACCGCGAATATCTGCGCGATCATGATCGCCCTCGTCAGTAGGTCAGGATCAGGTTGGCCAGCAGCGAGTGCGGGCGTCCCTGGTCGGGGTTCAGGGCGCGGTAGCCGCTGCCGGGCAGCAGGGCCGCGTAGGACAGCCGCAGCACCACGTTCTGGGTCATGAAGGGTCGCCAGATCACGGCCGCCGAGACATCGGTACCGATGCGGCGCGGAATGTCCGGCTGCTGGCGCGCGACTTCCAGCACCTCGGTGGCATCGAACCACAGGCCGTTGGCGTTGAAGGACAGCCGCAGTTCGGGCGTGAGGTCGAGATCGACGCCGGCACCCACGAGATGCAGGCCCGGATTGACGAAGTTGCTCTGGCCCTGCTCCTTACTGGAGCGCAGCGAGTTCAGCAAACCGTTGCGACCCGACAGCGCGACGCGCCCGCCGCCCACCAGCGGCACCGACTGGCGGATCCAGTAGCTGGTGTCGGCACCGGCAAACAGCGGGTTCTCGAAGATCGCGTCGAAGCCTTCGGAGCGATTGTCGAAGGGATCGGAATCACCGCTGGCATACAGCAGGGACAGGCGCGGCCGGATCCAGGAGAAATCCATCGACAGCTCGGCGGCCGCGAACGCCGCGCGGATGTCGGAGGGTTCACTGCTGAAGGCGCCGTTCTTCTCGCGCCCGGCGGCGTAGTAGGCGCTGCCGCTGATGTTGAGACGATCGATATGGCCGTCGACGCTGTAGCCGAAGTAGCCGACGTCGTAGCGGCGCGGACGCTCGTCGCCGAAGCTCGCCGGCCGCGCGATGAAGCCGTTGCGGTCGAAGTAGAACTCACCGTCCTCGCGATTGCGGTTGTAGAGGAAAGCGAACTGCGAGGTCAGCCCGAGCGTGCCGAGGTCCTGCCAGTACAGGTTGGCGATGAGGACATCGTCCTTGCGCGGCGACTCGCCGAGGTCGTTCAGGCCGCTGTTGGTGTCCTTCTCCAGTCGCCGGAACAGGCCGAGGTTGTACTGGAACACGTTGTTCCTGCGGGTGCCGAACAGGCGCACGCCCAGCGGCACATCGTTGAACAGGAAGCCGCGGAAATCGGCGGTGATCGGCTGGATGCCGAATCGGACGCTGTCGAAGTCGTAGTTCTCCGACACGTCGCGGATGTGGTAGTCGTAAAAGGCCGCCTGCAGGCCGAAGTGGCGATCGCTGCGGCGCGTGCCGCGGCGCGGGTCGACGTTCAGCGCCAGCGTCTCTTCGAGATCCACCCGGTTGTACTGGAAGGCCGGGGTCAGCCGGAACTCGTAGTCCGGCGGACGGAACACGGTATTGCCCTTCAGGTAGACCAGCTCGACCAGCAGGGTCTCGACAAAGACCTCCTGCCGCGAATTGCCGAACACGTCGTTCGAGCCGGGTCGATCGGTGCTCTGGAAGCCGACCGGCGTCGGCGAGCGCTGGGTCTGCAGCACGGTGTCCGAGATCGCGGTGACCGAGAAGAACTCGTCACCGTTGCGGACCGGCTTGTCGCCCTTCAGCACGTTGCGGTTGTAAGGGTCCCAGAGGTTTTCCCCATACAGGGCGTCGACGATGCGCCAGCGGTCGGGAACCGGCACGATCTCGGGCGCCTGCGCACCCAGCGGCGAGGGCACGCCGTGATCCACGCGCGGCTCGATCTGCGACTCATCGCGCAGTCGCGCGCGGGTTCGCGGGTCGGCGGCCTCGTCATAGGTCGGCACGCAGTCGAGGCCGGCATCGCCCGGGCGACGACGCGCGCGCACGCGCAGGTCTTCGGCCTTCAGCGGCTCGCAGTCAGGGATGCGGCTGCGGCTGAAGGCGGGCGGTGCGGGTTCGGCCGTGTCCTGCGCGGCCGGCTCGAAGCCATCGGCCTTCGGCAGCACGGCCTGCGCCTGCAGCCGCTGCGCGGCCAGCAGGCCAAGCAGCACGCCCAGCGCAATCAGGGAACGCTTCAGCACGGGATGCGTAGCGGCCATGGCGGTGCTCACAGTCCGGCGCAGACGTTCTGCGCGTTCGAGCCAAGGAAGGGCGCATACGGGCACTGCACATAGCGCAGGCGCGCACCCTGCGGCGCCAGCTGGTCCGCACGTCGCGCCGGCGGCGCATTGCCGAGTCCGCCGCCGGTCCGCAGTCCGGCACGCTGCACGGACAGGAACGCAACCATGTCGTCCTGGTCGATACCGTCACCGGACACGCCGACCGCACCGACCAGACGATCGCCACGGTACACCGGCACGCCACCCGGAAAAATCTGCAGGCCGTTGGCAAGCTGGCGCGTCGGCGCCATCGAGGCGCCGCTGCCCAGGGCGACACCGGTGCAGTTGTCCGGCGTGTCGTTGGCGAAGCCCGGCAGGCCGGCGGTGTGGGCGACGTGCTGGACGATGCCGTTCAGCACCAGATCGAGCTGGAAGCCCGTGGCGAAGGGACTCCACTGGCCGCGCGGCGCCGACAGCGGGCCGGGAGCGGCGCTGAGGATGCCATCGGGATAGAAGGGCCGCGCCAGGTTGCCGATGGCGCGCGCCGAGAAGGCCACGCTGCCATCGAGTGAAGCGCGGCCAACAAAGGCCTCGAAGCTGGCCGCAGTGGGCCGCAGGTCGAGCGTGCGGCGCGGCGTGAGGTTCGGGTTGAGCAGTACCGCAGGCTCGGCGAGCGCACGAATGAAATCGCCGGCGTTTGGCGCACTGAAGAAGGCCGCCGAGCGCGCCTTCTGCAGCGAGACATCGGCACCGAACACCGGCGCATCGCGCGAGCGCACCATGCCGAGAATCTCGCCGCGGCTGTCGACCACGGCGATCGAGACCCGCGCGTTCGAGCCCAAGGGACGGCGGATCTGGGCGCGGCTGGCCTCGGCGATGGACAAGGCATCGGACAACAACGCGCGCACGTCCGCTTCGCTCAGGGCCGCGGCGGGTTCGCTGCCCGCGCGCGGCGGATGGCGCGGCGCATCGAAGGCGTCGACCCAGACGAAGGCCTCGCGGCCGTCGAAGTCCGCGGCGGGCGCCGCGCGCAGGCCGGACTCGGTGAGTCCGAAGGCCGTGCCGGGCCTCAGGATGCCGCCGCCATAGCCAGGCACCTCAAGCAGGCGGCCGGCGCCGGCGCCGAGACCGGCGAAGTTCGCCGAGCCCACGGCGCTCGCGAGCTCGGCCGCAGCAGCGTCGCTGTAGCGCAGCACCTTGCCCTCGACCGTGATCCGACTGGCCTGGATATCGCGCGGCGCTTCGAAACCGCGCGTCGCCGCCAGCGCGATCCGCTCGTCGAGGTCCTGGTCGAAGTCGGCGACGCTGGGGTCGAGGGTGTAGAGGCCGTCGGCGCTGACGCCGACCCCGCCGACCAGCACGCCCTGCTTGTAGAGGGGAAAGCCGCCGGGGTCGGCTGACAGCCCCAGCGGTGAGCGCTTCGGGCCGGTCATGCCCTGCATCAGGCCTTCGCGCCGCATGAAGTCGGAGCAGGCCAACTGGCTGAACTGCACGCCGAACAGCGGGCCGCCGGGCTGGTTGATCTCGCCCGGATTGAAATGCTGCTGCACGATCTGGCTGGCGGTGCGGGTGCTGAAGGCATTGCCGCCGCTGGACAGGTAGGCGCCGGTCACGGCCTTGGCGATGGCCGCCAGCGCGGGGCCGCCCACGGCCGCAGGCAGGACGATGCCTTCGAGGCCGCCGTCAATGACGGGCGCGCCGACAGGCGTGCTCGCCACGCGCACATCCAGCGCATTGCCGGACATCGCGTAGACGCCCAGCACATTGCCGACGCGGTCGACCACGGCGATCGTCGCCACGGCAGTGTCGGCGCGCGCCTGCGCCACCGCCTGGGCGATGACCTGGCCGACGTCGGCAGCGCTGAGCGCCTGCGTGGCTTCGAGGCCGGCCGCCTGCAGGCAGGTAACGCAGCCCGGCGTGACAGGCGCGTTGCGCAGCTGCGGGGCTTCATTCGCGAATCCCGCGCCCTGTCCGCGCAGGCGGCCCTCGCGTTCGGGCGAGGCGTCGGACGCGCAGGCGAGCCCGGCAAATCCGGTGAGCAGCGCGAACAGCCAGAGACGCGCATAGGGTGGGCCCCGGCCCACCGTGGCTTCGCGAGTCGCGGCGTCGATCAGCAGAGACCAGATCGACTTCCGGGCGGAGCCGCTTGCCGCCGGGTCCACAGCGCGGGAAACACTGGGTCGGGCATGCGCGGCACCAAAGGCAGGGACCGGTGCGAGCGTGGAGCTCCGGTGGGCCAGGGCCCACCCTATGCGCTTCGCCAATCGGACGACCGGCGCGAGCGTCGATCTACGGTGGGCCGGAGCCCACCCTATGCGCTTCGCGAGTCGGGTGACCGAGGCGAGCGTCAAGCTCCGGTGGGCGGCGGCCGGAGCCCCGCGCTTGCATGAAGCGATCAGCACTTCGCAGGCACTCGGCCGCGCAGCATAGGGTGGGCCCCGGCCCACCGTGGCCTGCGCCTTGGCGGACGCTTGATGCTTCCATCGGAAAAACCACGGCGACGCGAAGCGCTTCATTCCCCACCTCCTGCCGCCGCTGGCGCGGTCGGATGTGAATCGGGCAGCGCCGCCTCCATCGGCGTCGCTCCCGGCAGATGGAAGCCGTGGCAGCCGGTGCAGGCCAGCTGCACGTTCTGCGTGCCGCGCTCTTCGCTGTGGCAGTCGAGGCAGTTCTCGATGCCCGGCATCAGCACGTCGCTGCTGCGGTTCGAGCCATCGGCCGCATGGCAGCCGAGGCAGGTGGCGTCGTCCTGGGCGAGGGTGTCGCGTCGGGTCAGATGGACGACATGATCGAAGCGCGCCATCGGGTGGAAATCCGCGACCAGGCGCACCGGCAGGATCTGCCAGCGTTCGTAGACGCTGCGCTCGGGATGCACCGTGACCTCGTGGCAGGTGACGCAGCCGGAGCGGGTGAACTGGTTGTCCGCTTCGAGCTCGGCGCGCGCGCGACCGCAGGCGAGGATGCCCTCGGGACAGGGATCGCGCTCGGCCAGCGCCGGGCGACGGCGGTTGCGCTGGCCGACTTCGAGGGTCCGGGCGGTATCCGCGAACTGGCGGATGTAGTGCTCCTCCAGCGCGAGCACCGCCGCCCGCACGGCCGCATGCGGCAGCTGGCGCTCGGGCTCGTCCTCGTCGAAGCCGAGGCCATGGCAGCTGCGGCAGCTGTTCTCCATGGTGATCGGCTCGAAATGCTCGCCGTCGACGTTCAAGCGGTGGCAATCGACGCAGCCCAGGGCGCGGTCGCCTTCGCCGCGCACGTAGACGCGCTTGGCGTCGAGGTGGACGTCGTGCGGGAACTTCAGGTTCGAGCTCTCACGCGGTGGCAGCGCAGGCTCAGGGCGGATGCGCTCGGTCGCCCAGGTCGAAGCCGCTGCATCGAAGCGCGGCAGGCTGAAGCGGAATGGAGGATGCGCATCGGCGGTGAAGCCGTTGACCGCCAGCGCGAAGGCCTGCTCCGCGCGGGCCATGCCGCGGTGGGTGGCGACCTCGGGCAGGGCGCGATGGCAGTCGACGCAGAGGGCGGTGTCTTCGCGCACCAGCATGGCCGGCTCGTTGTGCTCCTTGTGGCAGCCGGCGCAGTGGGCATGCTCAAGCTTCGGCACGGAGAGCGCGGCCAGATCGACGTGGCCGGGCAGACCCGTGTGGCAGTCCAGACAGCCGCGATCAGGCGTGGTCTCGAACAGGCGCAGGTGGCAGGCGTTGCAGTCGACGTCGATCTCCAGGGTGTGGTGGGCATTGGCCAGCGGCCCGCTCGACCACACCGCATCCGACAGCAGCGGGGCATGCGCACGCAGCCAGCCCCCAAGCGCGGGATGGAAGTAACCCGCCAGCGGCAGCGCCAGCAGCACAAGGGCGAACAGCGCCGAGGCCCAGGCCAGCCGACGCATCGGCAGGCCGGTCTGCTTCAGCTCGATCTGGAAATGCGTGGCCGGCCCGAAGGCCTGGTCCTGCTCGACCTGGGTCAGCTGCAGGGCGCCGTTGAAGCCGGCGGGCGGCTCGATGACCCGCAGCTGCTGGGCGCCGATGTCGATCGACTCGCCGGGGCTGAGCACCACCCGCTGCAGGCTCTCACCCTCGCGCTGCACCCGCGACGCGCCCACGCATCGCAACGAAAAGCGACCGCCGCCCAGCGGCTTGATCGTCAGGTGGCGGGCGGCGATCGACGGATCGTGCAGGGGCAGGGTCTGGTCGTTGCGGTGGCCCAGCGTGATCAGCCCGCCCTCATGGCTGGCCTCGACGAGGGTCTCGGCGCCCTTGCGATCGCGGTACACCCGGCGCAGCAGGATCAGCACGGCGGCCTACCAGTACAGGAACACGGTGAGGATGTGCACCAGCAGCGCTGCGATCAGGCCGATGGTGAGCGGGATATGCAGGTACAGCCACAACTGCAGGCGCGCCTGCAGGGACACGCTGGCGCGCAGCACCGCCAGCGCACGCGCACGCTGCGCGGCGAGCCCGAGCAGGCCCTGCAGCGCAGCGGCTTCATCGCGCTTGCGCGCCTGCGGCACGCGCGCAGCGAGGTAGTCGAGCAGCGGCTGCTGGAAACGGTTCGAGCAGGTGCGCGAGCCCGCGGGCTGGGCGGCCGGATCAAGCATGCGCGAGTGGTCGCGCCCCAGCACCTGCGCGAACACGCCGCCACCCAGCGTGGTGCGGTCGATCGCGCTTTCAACCACGGCCAGCGTGGTGGCATCCGCCTGTTGCGCGGCGCGGCGCATCTCGTCGTCGATGCGATTCAGCGCGGTCAGCCAGTCCTCGCGCCGGCGACCCGCATGCACCGCCGCCAGCCGACGCGGCAGGCGCAGGTAGACGTAGAGGCCATAGACGCCGCTGGCGATCACCACGCACATCAGCCCATAGGCCAGGCTGTGCACATTCCAGCCGATCTGGAACGCGCTGTGCAGCGTCGCCACCACCAGCAGGGCAAGACCGAACATCACGTGCGCGGCGACCCAGCCCTGTACCGTGCCAAGCGTGCTGCGGTAGCGCCGCTTGCGCAGGCCGAGCAGGGCCAGCCACAGGATCAGCAGGGCACCGCCGGTGCCGAGCACATAGCCCTGCCAGCTGCCGCCGTTCGGCGGCAGGCTGGCCGGCTGGGAGACATACAGCGCGATCGCGGCGACGCACAGACCGCTCGCCCAGGCCGCGTAGCGCCGCGCTTGAGGCCCAAGGAAACTGGCGCCGGACTCAGCCATGCAGGAGCTTCTCGACCAGTGCGGCGAAGCCCGCGGGCGACGTGCGCACCGCGGCCCCGGTCGGGCACGCCCGCACGCAGGCGGGGCCACCATCGATGCCTTGGCAGGCGTCGCATTTGACCGCCTTCCTGCCGGCGGCCTTGGCGGCCTTGTCCGGCGCGGCACCCTTGTCCTCGCCCGGCCCATGCCCCGTGGCGAACAGCAGCCAGCCCAGCAGGCCGGGCTTCTCGGGGGCTGCGTACTCCATGCGGATCACGCCGTAGGGGCAGTGGGTCTGGCAGTTGCCGCAGCCGATGCAGCGGTCGTCGATGAAGACCTCGCCGCCGATCGCGCGGTGGATCGAATCGGTCGGGCAGTCCTTCATGCAGTGCGGGTGCTCGCAGTGCCGGCAGGAGATCGGCACCTGCACCGCCGCATGCGAGCGCCCACGGTGGCGATCCAGGCGCGACAGCCCGCCGTGGGTTTCGGCACAGGCCTTCTCGCAGTTGTCGCAGCCCACGCACAGGGATTCGTCGATCAGCAGCGCATTGGTCGCTTCGCCGAGACCCTCGGCCATCAGGAAGGACACCAGCTCGCCGCCCTCGGGCAGGGCTTCGAGCACCGAGAAGTTGCGCAGCTGCTGGCTGGTCGCCGCCTGCAGGGCGCCGACCCGCTGCGGGTCCTTCTTCAGCAGCTCCAGGAACTCGGCACGGCCGAGCTGGATCGTCTCGGTACGCACCGCCGCGCGCGCGGTCTCGCGGCGCAGTGGGTCGCCCATCAGCGCCATCTGCCCGCAGAGTTGGCCGCTCTGCGCATGCCCGACCAGGGCGCCGCCGCGGGTCAGGGCGATGGTGCCGCTGCGCACCAGGTGCAGGCAGTCGCCGCTTTCGCCTTCGCTGTAGAGCAGCTCGCCGGCGGCGAAGCTGCGCACCTTGGCCGCCTGCGCGATGCTCCTCAGTTCAGCCACCGGCAGCGCGGGCGCGAACTGGCCCTGCAGGGCACGCACGATGAAGATCCAGTCGACGCCGGCGCGGACTTCATCGTTGGAGTTGAGCAGCTTCACCATCGTCCGCCGCGGCGTCTCGATCAGGATGGTGTCGGCACCGATGAAGGCGTCGCCGCTGCGCGGTCGCCCGGAGATCAGGCTCATCTCGCCGAAGAACTGGCCGGGCTTGAGGCTCAGCTCGCTGCTGCTGCCGGCATGGCGCAGGCGCACCTCGCCTTCCAGCACGGTGTAGAAGCCGTTGCTGTAGTCGCCGCTGCGGAACAGCACGCTGCCGGCCTCCAGCACCTCGGTGGCGCGCGGCTCCGGCGGCTCGGCGAGATCGCTTTCGCCCGGCGTCTCGCCGGCGCGGCGCATCTGCTCCAGCTGGCCCTCGCGCCGGGCGCGCTGTTCGGCGCGGCGCGCGGCCACGCCCTTGTCCACCTGTGCGCGCGCCGAGCGCACGCTGTCGGCATCGCCGAAGCTGACGATCAGCCGGCTCTCGATCAGCAGCTCGCGGAAGGCCAGCGCGTTCATGCGGCGGAACATCGGCACACGCTGCTGGTAGAGGGCGAGGATCTCCTCGACCTCGGCCACATAGGGCAGACCCGCGAACTGCAGGGCCAGCAGCACATGGTCGACCGGGCGCACGGCGCGGCCGAGGATGCTGTCGACCACGTCCTGGCCCTGGTTCATGGCCTGCTTGATCAGCGGAAAGCCGGCCAGCGATCCGATCACGTACAGGCCCGGCACGCTGCTCTGGTACTGCGCGTCCAGCGTCGGCAGGGCGTCCGGGCGATCGCTGGGGAAGGCGATGCCGCAGGCTTCCAGGAACTTGCGTGGCGGCGTGCCGCCCAGCCGCGCCAGCACCTTGTGGCAGGCGATGCGGCGCTGGCCCTCGGGCGTGTTCAGCACGATCGCACCCAGGCCATCGCTGCCGGCCGGCTCGATGCGCTCGACGGTGGCGCGGTAGTGGCAGTGGAAATCCAGACCGCGGTCGTTGATCGCGCGCAGCACCGCGTTGAGGTTGCCCTCCTTGGCGCGCGAGAACTCCTCGCGGCGATTGACGATGTGCACGGCGTTGTGGCGCGACAGGCCCAGCGCGTTCTCGATCGCCGAATCACCGGCGCCGACCACGACAATGGTCTCGCCGCGCCAGGCCTCGGGATCGTCGAGCTGGTAGTGGACCAGGCCACAGTCCTCGCCCGGCGCCCCGATACGGTTGGGCTGTCCTTCGAGGCCGATCGCCAGCACCACATGCTCCGCGCCGACCGTGCTGCCATCCTTCAAGCGGATCTCAAAGGCGCCGCGCTGGCCGCGAATGGACGCTGCTTCAGCGCGATAGCGGATGTTGATGCCGAGGCTCTCGATGCCCTGCGCCCAGGCCGCGAGCACGGCCTCGCGCGCACCGGCGCGAAAGCGCAGCGGGCTGCGCAGGTCGAGAAAGCCGGGCTCGGCCATCACGAACTTGCCCTTCTGGTAGCGCTGGATGGTGCGCGCGTGGGCGTCCGAGGCCTCGAGCAGGACATGGCTGGGCGGCTGGCCGGGGCGCTCGGCGGCGTCGATTTCGGCCGCGCGCGCAGCCGCGCTCAGGCCGGCCGGACCGGAGCCGATGATGGCGATGCGATAGCTGGCGTGCGGGTGGCCCGGTCCGGGTTCACCGTTCATCCGACACCCCCGTGACGGACGCGGCTTGCGTGAAGGCAAAGTAGGCGCGGCGTGGAATCCATGTCAACGAGTTCCGCGCCGCGGTCGGCTACTCCACGTCTGCGCAGGAAGCTGACAGCGCAGGACAGGCCCGGCGCTCGCTACCATGCCGGCCATGACACGCTTTCCCGAACGCCCTGCTCCAGTACCCTCCGGTACCCATCTCGTCGGCGGCGCTGTCCGCGACCAGCTGCTCGACATGCCCGTGGGCGAGTGCGACTGGGTCGTCGTCGGCAGCACCCAGGCAGCGATGGAGGATCTGGGCTTCCGCGCGGTCGGTGCCGACTTCCCGGTGTTCCTGCATCCGGCCACCGGCGAGGAGTACGCGCTGGCGCGCACCGAGCGCAAGTCCGGGCGCGGCTACCGCGGCTTCGTCGTCGACGCCGATCCCTCGGTCACGCTGGACGAGGACCTGCAGCGCCGCGACCTCACGATCAATGCCATCGCGCTGTCGCCCGACGGCCGCCTGGTCGACCCCTGGGGCGGCCGCGCCGATCTTGAGGCGCGGATCCTGCGCCACGTGTCGCCCGCCTTCGCCGAAGACCCCGTGCGCATCCTTCGCGTGGCCCGCTTCGCCGCGCGCTTCGCGCCGCTGGGCTTCCGCGTTGCCGACGAGACGATGGCGCTGATGCGGCAGATGGTGGCCGACGGCGAGGTCGATCATCTGGTGCCCGAGCGGGTGTGGAAGGAGCTGTCGCGCGGTCTGGCCGAACCCGCCCCGCAGGCCCTGCTGCGCGTACTGCGCGAGTGCGGCGCGCTGGCCCGGCTGCTGCCCGAGGTCGATGCGCTCTACGGCGTACCGCAGCGGCCGGAATACCACCCCGAGGTCGACACCGGCCTGCACATCGAGCTGTGCCTTGAACAATCCGCGCGGCTGCAGCCCGGCGATGCGCAGATCGCGTTCGCGGTGCTGGTGCACGACCTCGGCAAGGCGCTGACGCCGACAGATGAGCTGCCCAAACACATCGCCCACGAGCAGCGCGGGCTGGAGCCCATCCGCGCCGTCTGCGAGCGCCTGCGCGTTCCCGTCGACGTCCGCGACCTCGCCCTGCATGCCTGCCGCGAGCACCTCAATGTGCATCGCCTGGACGAGATGCGCGCCGCCAGCATCGAGGCCCTGATCCAGCGCTGTGACGGCTACCGCCGGCCCGAGCGCATCGCCCAGATCGGCTGGGTCTGCGAGATCGACAAGCGCGGCCGCGCCGGCCTTGCCGATGCGCCCTACCCCAATCGCGAACTGCTCGAACGCTGCCACCGCGCCGCACTGACCGTGCAGGCGCGGGACCTCGACCTGTCGGGGCTCAAGGGTCCGGCGGTGGGCGAGGCGCTGAAGCGCGCGCGGGTGGAGGCGATCAAGCGGGCATTGGGGATTGGGGATTAGGGATCGGGGAAGAGCCGCGCACACCGGTTCACGCGGGACACCATGCGTACAACCGCAACGTCGTCGGCCCGACGCGACGACCCCCAATAGCTGTGGCGCCCTGAACCTCGCCTCGCACAGCTTTTGCGAATCTCGAATCCGGGTCAACGCGTGCAGCGCTCGCGCGCCCGTGTGCGTTCGACTCAACCATCAAGCCGAACTCGCCCCATACCCGCTCTGACGAATCCCCAATCCCGAATCCCGAATCCCGAATCCCGGCTCTAACCCGGCATCCACAGCTTCTCCAGCTGCGGAAAGTTCCAAGCCTCGGGCGATTCGATACCGGCGATGCGGTCGGCGCAATTGGGGGCAGCGAGATCGAGATCGCGGATGAACACCGGCTCGCGCTTCTTGGCGTTGAAGAAGATCCGAACCTTCGGCGTCAACAGTGAATCGTCATTCTGCTCGGTGACCACGGCCAGGTGTTCCGACTGCAGGCGCACCAGCGCACCGACTGGATAGATGCCGATCGACTTGACGAACGCGTTGAACACCTGGGGATCGAAATGGCCTTTCCAGGCGGCCATGCGGCGCACCGATTCGGCCGGACTCCAGGCCTTCTTGTACGGGCGGTTCGAGCTGATCGCGTCGTAGACATCGCAGACCGCGCCCATGCGCGAGAGCAGGGTGATGTCCTCGCCGGACTGACCGTGCGGGTAGCCGGTGCCGTCGAACTTCTCATGGTGATGCAGGGCGATCTCCAGCGCCGCGGCCGAAGCCCCGCCGCCTTCCTTGAGCATTTCGTAGCCGCGCACCGGGTGGGCCTTCATGATCCGGTACTCGTCGTCGGTCAGCGCGCCCGGCTTGTTCAGCACCTGCAGCGGCATCGCCGCCTTGCCGATGTCGTGCAGCATGCCGCCGATGCCGGCCTCGCGGACCTGCGCGTCCGCCAGCCGCAGCTGCCGCGCCAGCGCGATCATCAGCGCACACACCGCAACCGAATGCAGATAGGTGTAGTCGTCATGGCGCTTCAGGCGCGCCACGCTGATCAGGGCGTCCGGGTGACGGATGACCGAGGCGCTGATTTCCTCGACGAGGGGCTCGACCGCCGACGGACTCACCGCCCTGCCCATGCGGGCCTCGCCGAACAGCTCGACCATCTTTCCCTTGGCGGCAAAGCAGAGCTTCTGCGCGGAGCGCAGCTCGGCCTCGATGGCGCGTTGGCTGCGCCGCGCGGCGGGCGCCGGCGTGCCGGACACCTGATCCGCGTCGTCCGCTGGCGGCTGGGTCTGCGCGGCGGCGGCCGACGTTTCCTCGCCGGCCGCGAGCTCGGGAGCCATGTCGATCGGCGCGGCCGGGCGCGGCGGATCGCTGGCAGGCGCGGCCTGCGGCTGGATCAGCTCCTCGGTTGCGTCCTGCGCGTCGATCGCGTGCGCATCCGCTGTGGAGTCCGGCGGCGGCCAGTCCGGGCAGTCGAGTCCGCGCGCGGTGTCGATCAGGATGTCCTCGACGCCGCCACGCCGCAGCACGTCGACTTCCTGCGCGGTGAGCAGGAAGGAATGGCGCACGAACACCGGATGCGTGCCATCGCCGCCGAGGCGGTGAAACCACATGCCGGGGCGAACCAGGCGGATGGGGATGGCCTTGATCATGGCCGGGGGAGTGCGCTCGCGGGCAGAGGGTGCAGCCTGACGATGCAAGCGCCGCGCCGCCATCGGGGCGTCTCCGACCTGGGCTGCGCTTACTCTGGTCCCCGCGTACCGTGCAACGCCAGCCAGCCGCGCCAGGGCGTCCACGCCGTCAGCATGCCGATGGCCACGCCCGAGCCGTTGGCCAAGGCGTCCAGCCAGTCGCCGCTGCGCGCTGCGGTCTGCGCCTGCAGCAGCTCCAGCAACAGGCCATAGCCAAGAAGTGCGAGGCCAGCCAGCAGCAGGGCGCGCGCGCTGCGCCACAACGGCACGCAGAGCAGCGCGGCCAGCGCATAGCCCGCCGCATGCCAGAGCTTGTCGTAGCGCCCCGGGTCCATCGGCAGCTCGGGCGGGGGCAGCAGCGAGGCCAGCGCGATCACGCCGAGATAGGCGACCAGTCCGAACACCCACAGCCGGCGCAGCGGCCGCCGATCGCGCGCGATCCAGACGCGCAGGTTCACAGGCGGTGGCTCAGATCGCCGAAGGCGAATTGCGCTTCGCAATCGACGTCGCGCACCAGCCCCATCACCTGGAAGCGCTCGCCCATCTCCGAAGGCAGGATCAAGCGCTTGGACTCGAGCGCCAGCCGATGCTGGCTCAGGGTATCGCCGGCGCCGGCCTCGACATGCTGCTGCAGGCCGTTGTTCAGCAGGAAGGCGGCCTGGCTGCAGTAGCCGGCCAACTCGAAGCCGGCGTGCTGGCCGGCCTCGGCCAGCGCGGTGAAGTCGACCGAGGCGGTGATGTCGGTCAGGCCCGGCAGATGGAAGGGATCGGCATGCACGCGATGGCGGTAGTGGCACAGCAGCGTGCCGTCCGAACGCTCGGGCAGGTAGAACTCGGCGCGCGGGTAGCCGTAGTCGACGAACAGGGCCAGGCCCTCGGCCAGCGAGCCGCAGACGGCGTCCAGCCAGTAGGGCAGCTGCGGCAACAGCTCGCTGGTGTAGCCCTCGTCGATGCTGCGGCCGAGGCTGCGCTCGATATGGCGCACCGCGCCGCCGACCAGCAGGTCGGCAGGGCGCTCGCAGAAGCGCAGGCCGGTGTCGATGCGCTCGACATGCTGCTCCATCACCTCGCCGGCGCGCATCACGAAGCGCGAGGTCGGCAGCGCATCCAGCACCTCGTTGGCGAACAGCACGCCGACCCAGTCCTCCTCGGGCAGACGGTCCAGCCACCGCAGGCGCGCGAACAGCTCGGGCGGCAGCTCGGCCTGCAGCCGCTGGCGCTGTCGCTCGCGCAGGTCGGCGCTGGGTTCCAGGATCCGGTACTCCGCCGGCACTGCGTTGCGTGCAGCGAGCGCCGGCAGCACCTGCCGCGCGAACGCACCGCTGCCCCCGCCCAGCTCGAAGAAGCAGGCCGCACCCTGATAGCGGCGCAGCACCGGCGCCGTCGCCTCGGCCACGCAGGCCGCGAACAGCCCGCCCAGCTCGGGCGCGGTGATGAAGTCGCCGGCCGCGCCGAACTTGGTGGCGCCGGCGCTGTAGTAGCCCAGCCCCGGCGCGTACAGGGCCAGCTCCATGTAGCGCGAGAACGCGATCGAACCGCCGCTGCGCGCGATCTCGGCATGGATCAAAGCGCGCAGCTGGTCGCTGTGGGCCTGCGCCTCGGGCGCGGGCGCCGGCAGGTCGAGGGGAATCATGGGGGGTCTCGTGATGGAATCTTCAGCGGCCAGCATCGACACTGCGGCCAGACCGCACGAAGGATACCCCGATGTCCGCATCTCTCCCTGGCGCGCCGGTGGCGCTGATCACCGGCGCCGCGCGCCGCGTTGGCGCCGTGATCGCCCGCCGCCTGCATGCCGAGGGCTATGACCTCGCCCTGCACTACCGCAGCTCGACCGACGAAATGCGGGCGCTGGAAGAAGCGCTGGAAGCCGTGCGACCCGGCAGCGTGCTCGCGCTGCAGGCGGAACTGGGCGACCCTGGCATGGAAGAGCGGCTCGTGACTTCCACGCTGGCACGATTCGGCCGCCTCGATGCGCTGGTCAACAACGCATCGAGTTTTCATCCGACGCCGATCGGCAGCGCGACGCAGGCGGACTGGGACGGCCTGTTCGCCAGCAACGCGCGTGCGCCCTTCTTCCTCAGCCAGGCCGCAGCCCCGCACCTGCGCGCCGCGCGCGGCGCCATCGTCAACCTCGTGGACGTCTATGCGGAACGTCCGCTGGCCGAACACACGGTCTACTGCATGGCCAAAGCGGCCCTGCTGATGATGACCCTGTCGCTGGCCAGGGAGCTGGGCCCCGAGGTCCGCGTCAACGCCGTCGCGCCCGGCGCGGTGCTGTGGCCCGAGGGTGGCAAGCCCAGCGCCGAGCAGCAGATCTTGCTCGACAAGACCACGCTGAAGCGTCCCGGCAGACCCGAGGACGTCGCCGAGGCCGTCGCCTACCTGCTTCGCGCGCAGTACACCAGCGGCCAGGTGCTGCGGGTGGATGGAGGTCGAGCGCTCAACATGTGAGCGTCGGGATTCGGGATTCGGGATTCGGGATTCGGGATTCGGGATTCGGAAAAGCGTGCGACATAGGGTGGGCCCTGGCCCACCATGAGCTCCACCCTCGCCTCATTCCCGCTGCGGCGAAGCGGCTACCGAAGCCCTCCAGCGGCAGCGACCACTCAAGCCGCCTCGGGGAACCGACCTTCGGTCGATTCCCCATTCCCGATTCCCTATTCCCGGCCCTCAAGAATCTCGTCCGCCAGGTGATCCGCGTCGTACACCTTGCGCAGCGCCTCGATCATCACCGCGCTGTGCACGCTCACCGAACGGTTGATGCGGGCGTCGTACCAGAAGGCACCGCCGAGGCTGTGGATGTTGCCGTCGAACACCAGGCCCACCACCTCGGCCTTGGCATTGATCACCGGGCTGCCGGAGTTGCCGCCGATGATGTCGTTGGTGCTAACGAAGTTCATCGGCAGATCAAGGTCCAGCTTCTCGCGCGAGGACTCCCAGCTTGGCGCCAGCTTGTAGGGGTCGGAGCCGGTGGCGCGCTCGTACAGGCCGCGGATCTGCGTCATCGCCGGCACGGTCTCGCCGGCCCACTCCCAGCCCTGCACGGCGCCATAGGAGAGGCGCAGGCTGAAGGTCGCATCCGGATAGACGCCCGTGCCGAGCTGGGCAAAGCGGGCGCGGGCGATCTTTTCGGCAGCCTGCTGGGTCACCGCCTGCACCTCGCGCTCGTAGCGCGCGCGCAGCTCGCGGGCGGCGGGGTCGACGGCACGCGCCAGCGCGATCATCGGGTCGTCCGACTTGGCGATGGCATCCACCCCGCCTTCCCACAGGGCGCGGCGCACGGCGACATCGCCAAGCTTCGTGCCGCGGATCACGCGCTCGGCCAGCTGCTGCGGGCTGTCCTTGCCCAGCACCTGACGCACGACCGGGTGATCGGCGCCCAGCTCCTCGCGCAGCTTGGACAGGCTCCAGCCGAGCTTGACGATCTCGAAGTCGGGGTAGAGCGGACGTTCGGCGAACAGGCCCTGCTCGACGCGCGGCAGGCCGGCCTCGCCGAACTCGCGCAGGCGCTCGGCATTCGGCTTTGCCCGCTCGTCCGCACCACGCACCAGCGTGCGCGCCAGACCGAAGTAGCCCGTGCGGAAAGCACCGGCGCCTTCGAGCATGTTGTAGGCGGTCTCGATCTCGCGCGAGACGCGAGTGGCCTCGGCGATGGCCGACCACGGGTCACCGATCTCCTCGCTCAGCTTCGGGTCGGCGGCGACGAAGGCCTTCAGCGATTCCTCTTCCTTGCGCTTGGCCTCGAACACCGCCGGATCGTTGAGCGTGGTCTGGCGGCCGCGCAGGGCCTTGAAGCTGTTCTCGACGCCGAACAAATCATTCTGCGCCTGCCGCGCCTGCTCTTCGCCCAGCGCACCGAACTGCAGCAGCAGGCCGCGCATCTCGGCGAGGCTCAGCAGGCGGTCGATCAGCGACTTGTCGCGCAGGGCCTCCAACTGGGACACGGTCAGCAGGCGCTGGGTCGAGCCCGGATGACCGGTGATCATCACCAGCTCGCCTTCGGCGGCACCCTCGGGATTCAGCGGGAAGAAGTCCTCCAGCTCGACCGGCTTGCCGTCTTCATAGACGCGCAGCAGGCCCATGTCGAGGTTGTAGCGCGGGAAGTTGAAGTTGTCGGGGTCGCCGCCGAAGAAGCCGGCCGCGAACTCCGGCGCGAAGGCCAGGCGCACGTCCTGGAAGCGGGTGTAGCGATAGAGGTGCTGCACGCCGCCCTGGTAGAGGTCGACCACATCGCAGCGCACGCGGTTGCGGTCTTCGCCGGCGCACTCGGACTCGATCGCCGACTGCGCGGCGCGCTTGGCGTTGGCGAAGGCCTCGCCGGACAGTCCCTTGGTCGCTTCGCTGATGCGGCCGCTGACGTCGCTGATCGACTCCAGCCGATTGATCTCGAAGTTGGGGCACTGGCGCTCGTCGGCGCGGCTCTTGGCCAGAAAGCCATCGCGCATCAGGTCTTCGTCGGCGCTGGACAGATCGCCGATGCAGCCGACGATGCAGTGGTGGTTGGTCAGCACCAGGCCATCGCCGGAGATGAAGCTGCCCGAGCAGCCGCCGGCGAGGCGCACCGAGGAGCGCATCACCTTCTGCACCCAGGCATCGGTCGGGGTGAAGCCGAACTCGGCCTGCATCTGCGATTTCGGCAGGTTGTCGAGCGTCCACATGCCTTCGGCGGCAAAGGAGGGCGAGGCGATCGCGAGCGCGATGCTGGCGGCGATAAGGCGCATGGGGGCTCCGCAACGGTGGGGGTGAGCCCGCGATTGTAGGCCGGCGGTGAAGCCGCGGATGTGCCGGAAGATTCCGCCCGGCCGCGTCAGATGCCCCACAGCCCGGCTCAGCGGGGCTCGGCGGCGCGCGGCGCGGCCTGCTCCTCGGGCAGCACCTGCCTCTGCAGGCGGATCAGCGACCAGGCCGCGAGACCGAGGCCCGCCGCCAAGGCGGCGCCGGTGAGGAACACGGCTGTTGAGCCGAGCATGGCCAGCCCTTTGTGCAGCCAAACGAAGACAAGGTCGCCGGCGCGGTAGATCGCCGTGTCGATGACGGCCTTGCCCTTGTAGCGCGACTCGCGGTCGACGCGTGTGTAGACCGTCTCGCGCGCGGGCTTGGCCAGCGAGAACTCACCCGCGCGGGTCGCCACCTGCACGATCGCCACGAACAGCGGCAGCGGACTTGCGGCCAGCAGGCAGTAGCCGAGAAAGATCGCGCCGGCGGGAATCAGCAGCAGCGGAGCGATGCCGTAGCGCACAAGCAGGAAACGGGTCAGGAACACCTGCACCAGTACGGTGATCAGGTTGATCGCAAGGTCGAGGCGCGAATAGAAGGCGGTACGCTCGGCGTCCGTGCTGAACAGGGTGCGGGCGATGGCGGCCTGTTCGTTGTACAGCAGGGTGCCGACGCCTACGCCGAAAAACATCAATGCCGCCATTGCGCGCAGCACGGGCCGCTCCCAGACAAGGCGCAGACCGGCGAGTATCGAGCCGCCCATGGCCTCCTCGCCGGAACGCGTGCCGTCCTCGATCTCGCGCCGGCGTGCATAAGGCGCCAGCCGCAGGATGCACAGGACGCAGAGGCTGATGAGCACAGCCGAGATCAGCAGCAGATTCGATACGCCGACGCTGCCGACCAGAGCGGCAGTGATACTCGGACCCGAGATCGCACCTGCCGTGCCGCCGACGCCGATGTAGCCGTATAGCCGACGCGCCTCGATATTGCGGAACACGTCCGCCATGTAGCTCCAGAACACGCTGACGGCGAACAGGTTGAACACCGTCACCCAGATGAAGAACACCGTGTTCTTCCACGCGTACTCGCGGTTGAATATCCACCAGAAGCCGACCAGACAGGCGATCAGGAACAAATAGACCAGCGGCAGGAACACGCGTCGCGCGTAGCGGCTGACGATGGCGCCGTAAACGGGCTGCAGCAGCAGCGTGCAGATGAAAGTGCCGGTGAACAGCAGCTGCAGGTTCTGGGTGCTGCCCATCGCGTCGCGCACCGGCCGCAGGATGTAGTAGCCGGTCAGCAGGAAGAAGAAATACAGCGCGGCCCAGATCAGCGGCGGGAAGTCGCGCAGCGCCCCGCGCAGGCCGGCGAGCTTGCCAAGGCTGGCGCCGGCGTCGTCGCGGGCGCTCTGGGCGGACTTCACGGCAGTGGCTGGCTGGCTCAAGCGGTTCCCGGCAGGCATGCCGCGGCCGCGGCGCGCGAACCTTAGCCGATCATCCGTGCGGCTGCGACCTTGGTCGCACGGGGCCGCTTCCGCGGCGCGGATCGAGTCTTTGCTCTAGGCATGGGGTCTAGGGTCCGGGCAGTCTTCGAAAACCCCGCAAACCCGCGCTGCGCCTCGCTGCAGCGCAACATCAGGCTCTCCCATGTACGACTACATCATCGTCGGCGCCGGCTCCGCGGGCTGCGTGCTGGCGAACCGGCTGAGCGCCGATCGCGACTGCAAGGTGCTGCTGATCGAGGCCGGTCCGCGCGACTGGCATCCCTTCATCCACATGCCGGCCGGCATCGCCAAGCTGGTGGGCAAGAAGAACGCCAACTGGGACTACAGCACCGAGCCCGAGGCCGAGCTGGGCGGACGCCGCCTGTGGTGGCCGCGCGGACGCGTGCTCGGCGGCTCCAGCTCGATCAATGCCATGTGCTACACCCGCGGCGATGCGCGCGACTACGACGCATGGGAGCAGCAGGGCGCGCGCGGCTGGAACTGGCAGAGCGCCCTGCCCGCCTTCCGCAAGGCTGAAGGCAACACGCGCGGCGCCTCGGCCTTCCACGGCGACGACGGCCCGCTCAGCGTCAGCGACCACATCCACACCAATCCACTGTCGGAGGTCTTCATCGAGGCCGCCCTGCAGGCGGGCCACACCCGCACCGACGACTTCAACGGCGCGCAGCAGGACGGCTTCGGCTACTACCAGGTCACCCAGAAGAACGGCGCGCGCTGCTCGACCGCCGTGGCCTATCTGAATCCGGTGCGCGACCGGCCGAACCTGAGCATCGTCACCGGCGCGCAGGCGCAGGGCCTGATCTTCGAGGGCCGCCGCGCCGTCGGCCTGCGCTACCTGCAGGGCGCAAGCCCGCGCGAGGCCCGCGCCGAGCGCGAGGTGATCCTCTGCGGCGGCGCGCTCAACTCGCCGCAGCTGCTGATGCTCTCGGGCATCGGCCCGGCCGCGCAGCTGCGCCGGCACGGCATCGAGGTGCGCGTGGATGCGCCCGGAGTCGGCGCCAACCTGCAGGACCATCTGGACATCTGCACGCTGACCCAGGCCAGCAACGACCTGAGCTACGACACGCTCTCGGACATCGCGGTGGCCTGGCAGTACTACCTGTTCCGCAAGGGCCCGGGCACCAGCAACGTCGCCGAGGCCGGCGGCTTCCTGCGCTCGCGGCTGGCCGAGGACGCGCGGCCCGATATCCAGTTCCACTTCGTGCCGGCCATGCTCGACGACCATGGCCGCAACCGGCTCAAGGGCAGCGGTTACACCGTGCATGCGTGCTTCCTGCGGCCGAAGAGCCGCGGCCATCTGGAACTCGCCTCGGCCAATCCGAACGACAAGATCCGCATCCACGCGAACTACTTGAGCGACGCCGAAGGCTTCGATCTCAAGGTGATGGTCGAGTGCGTCAGGCTCTCACGGGAAATCCTCGCGCAGCCGGCCTTCAAGCCCCACCGCAGCCACGAGCTGCTGCCCGGTGATGCGGTGCAGGACGAGGCCGGCATCATCGACTTCATCCGCCGCAAGGCCGAGACCATCTACCACCCGGTCGGCACCTGCCGGATGGGCGAGGACGAGGCCGCAGTCGTCGACTCCGAGCTGCGGGTGCGCGGCGTCGACGCCCTGCGCGTGGTCGACGCCTCGGTGATGCCGACGCTGGTGGGCGGCAACACCAATGCGCCTACGGTGATGATTGCGGAACGCGCGGCGGCCTTCATCGCTTCGCGCTGAAGTCCGCCGCGCGTTGGGAATCGGGAATGGGGAATCGGGAATCGTTGGAGCGGGCCGTCGCAACCTCAGGAACTACGGCCTTCGCCACGGCGCCTGAGCAGAGCGCAAGCTCGACGATTGCCACAACTCCATCGATTCCCGATTCCCGATTCCCCATTCCCGATTCCCGGCCCCTAAGCCACCGGCGGCAGTGGGCACCTGAGATACGCGCACACCGCGCGCAGCAGCTCGGCTTCTTCGAGGCTGACGCGCTGGTCGTGGGTGATGGCGACGACCAGGGCTTCGATCAGCAGGCGCTTGCCGGGCGGATCGACGCGATTGAGCGCGGGCAGGGCCTGGTCGAGGCGGTGCTGCCAGTCCTGCGGCGGCGCATAGGGTCGGGCCAGCTGCGGCAGCGCCGCGTGCAGGGCCGACAGATAGGCGCGCCGCGCATCGGCTTCGCTGTCGTGACCGTACCAGGCCAGCACCGCCAGCAGGTCGGCTGCAGCATCGCCGGCCTCACTGAGCTTGATCAGGCGCTGGCGGGCACGCGCGCGCGGATCGATGCTGTCCTCGATCTGCCGGGTCAGCAGCAGGCCGGTGACGTATTCGAACAGCTCAAGCTCGCCGTCGGCGTGGATCAGCGCGTCGGCGGCATCCACCAGGCGCTGCTGGCCGACCCGGCCGAGATGACGCACCGTGCCCAGCGCCAGCAGCAGCACCGGCAGGCGCAGCGCCGGGTGCAGGCCGATCAGCAGGGCGGACTCGACCTGCACTTCCTCGGCCGCGCCGGCGCCGAGCAGCTCGCGCACCGCATGCAGCTGCTGCGCGCGCAGGCGCTCCTCGCGATCCAGCAGCAGGCCGAGCAGCAGGGCCTGAGCCCGCTCGGGCTGCTGCAGGGCCAGCTCGATGGCCGGCGGAATCGCCGCGCGCAGATCACCGGCACGCAGGAAGTCCTGCGCGTCGGGCGCGCCGATCTGTTCGACCACGCGCTCGCCCTGCAGCTCGATCGCCGCCTCGCGCGCCGGCAGCTCGCCGCGCTGGCGCTGGGCCAGTCCGAGCGCGACGTCCTCGTCCATGCCGCTCGGCGGATTCGCCAGCCACTGCGTCTGCAGGCGCTTCAGCTCGGCCGGGTTGAAGCCCGGCTCCAGCGCCTTGATGCGCTCGTGCAGGGGCGGATGCGTCGCGAACAGGCCGGCAAAGCCCATGCCCTCGCCGAACAGCATGTGTGCGACCTCCTCGGTCTCGGCCGAGGCCAGCTTCGAGCCCGCGGGCAGGCCGCCGATCTTCTTCAGGGCGCCGGCGATGCCGTGCGTCTGGCGGGTGAACTGCACGGCCGAGGCGTCGGCCAGGAACTCGCGCTGACGCGACACCGCGGCCTTGATGAGACGGCCGAAGAACAGGCCGACATAGCCGACGATCATCAGCACCAGGCCAACGGCGACAATCGGACCGGCGTCGCGGCTGCGGCTGCCGCGGGTGAGCTCCAGCACGCGGCCGCCGATCACGCCCAGCGCCAGCACGCCGAACAGCACGCCCATCAGGCGGATGTTGAGCCGCATGTCGCCGTTCAATACATGACTGAACTCATGCGCGATCACGCCCTGCAGCTCGTCGCGGTTCAAGTGCATCAGCGCGCCGCGGCTGACCGCCACCGCGGCATCACCCGGGGCGTAGCCTGCGGCGAAGGCGTTGATGCCGGGCTCGTCCTCCAGCACGAAGACGGCCGGCACCGGCAGCGAGGACGCGATCGCGATCTCCTCGACCACGTTGCGCAGGCGGCGCAGATCGGGGTCGCGGGTGTCCTCGGACACCTCGCGCCCACCCATCGCCCGCGCCACCGTCGCACCACCACCGCGCAGGCTGGCGATGCGATACAGCGAGGCCGCCGCGATCACCAGGGCGGTGACCACGGCGGTGAACAGCAGCAGGCCGCTGAACTCGCGCAGCAGGCCCAGCGCGCCGCCCATCCGCTCCAGCTCACGCGCATCGGCACCCATCAGCAGCAGCAGGAAGATGCCGCCGCAGACCGCCGTGACGATGGCGAACACGGCGCCGACGAACAGCAGCAGCAGCCGCTTGGACTGGCTGCGGGCCTGGGCCTGGCGTTCGAAAAAGTTCATGGGCGGGCGCTCGTTCGATGCATCAGAACTGCACCTTTGGCACCTCGCGCTTGTGCGCCTCTTCCTCGCCGATGCCGAGCAGGGCCGCCTGCTGGAAGTTGAAGGTGCCGGCGAGGATGTTCGCGGGAAAGACCTCGCGCTGGTTGTTGTAGGCCATCACCGCATCGTTGAAAGCCTGGCGGGCGAAGGCGACGCGGTTCTCGGTCGAGGCCAGCTCTTCGGTCAGCTGCGCCATGTTGGCGCTGGACTTCAGTTCGGGGTAGGCCTCGGACAGCGCGAACAGCCGCCCCAGCGCGCCGCCGAGCGCGCCCTCGGCCTGGGCCAGCTGCTGCATCGCCGCCGGATCGCCGGGATTGCCCTTGGCGGCATTCAGGCCGCCGATCGCGCTGTTGCGCGCGCGGATTACCGCCTCCAGCGTGTCGCGCTCGTGCTGCATATAGGCCTTCACTGTCTCGACCAGATTCGGGATCAGGTCGTGGCGACGGGTCAGTTGCACGTCGATCTGGGCGAAGGCGTTGCGATAACCATTGCGGCGGGTGACAAGGCCGTTGTAGATGCCGACCGCCCAGAGCAGCAGGGCGATGCCGACGCCGAACACCACCAGCAGGAACAGGAACGCGATGGACATGGCTTCTCCTTGGACGTGAACACGGGATCCGGGTCGCGGGTGTGCGGCCGGGCGCGCGGGCTAGAATGCGGGCGCTTTGACCGCCGCGCCAGCCTGGACCCGCCGTGCCGACTCGACCCCGCCGCAAGCCCCATGTGACATCGCGACTCGCCCTCGGCCTGGGCCTTGCCTTCGCCAGCCTGTCGCCGCTGGTGTCCGCCGAAGTGAGCAGTGCGCCGGTGCGCCAGCCCACGGTCGAGATCACCGCCCAGGCGACCCGCGCCGAGGACACCGCCCGCGACATCGAGCGGCTGGCCGAGCGACTGGTCCGCGAGTACGGCGTGGTCGGCATGGCGGTGAGCGTTGTCCACGGCGATCGCGTGCTGCTGGAGCGTGGCTTCGGCCACACCCAGGCCGGCCGCAGCGAGACAGTGGAGGCCGACACGGCCTTTCGACTGGCTTCGCTCTCCAAGGCCTTTGCAGGAACGCTCGCGGCGCTGCTGGTCGAAGAGGGCGCACTGAGCTGGGATACCCGCGTCGCCGACCATCTGCCCGCCTTCGCACTGGCCCGTGCCGACACCGCGATGGGCACCACCGCCGCGGATCTGTTGAGCCACACGGTCGGCCTCGGCTTCCACACCTTCGATCGCGAGCTGGAGGACGACCAGCCCTATCCACTGCTCGCGCAGCGGCTGGGCGAAGCACCGATGCTGTGCCCGGACGGGCGCTGCTACGCCTACCAGAACATCGCCTTCAGCCTGATCGGCGATCTCGCATTCGCGGTGACCGGCGACTTCTTCACCCACCTGGTCGAGAAGAAGATCTTCCATCCGCTCGGCATGTACGGCGCCACCTACGGCCGCGAAGGCCTGGAAGGCAGCCCGAGCTGGGCGCGCCCGCACGTGATGGCCGGTGGACGCTTCGTCGCCCTGCGTCCGAAGGAGAACTACTACCGCGTACCGCCGGCCGCCGGCGTCAACGCCAGCGCGCGCGACATGTCGCAGTGGCTGATGGCGCAGATGGGGCGGCAGCCCGAGGTGCTCTCGCCGGCGCTGCTGGAGGAGATCCAGAAGCCGCGCGTGGCCACGCCCAGCGAACTGCGCTCGGTCCCGTGGCGGCGCGAACGGCTGCGCGCCGCGCACTATGGACTCGGCTGGCGCATCTTCGACTACGCCGACGAGACCCTGGTCTTCCACGGCGGTGCGGTGCAGGGCTACCGCGGCCTGATCGGCTTCCTGCCCGAGCACGGGTTCGGCATCGCCATCCTGGTCAACTGCGAATGCCGCCTGCAGAGCGGCCTGCTGCCCACCGCGCTGGACAGCTTCCTCGGCCTGCCGCGCAAGGACTGGATGGAGCTCGACAAACAGCCGCGCCGCCGCCGTCGCTGAAGCGCTCGCGCACGTCCAGCTCTGGCCATGCTGGCATTCCGCTCGCTCGCTGAGTCAGCGCCCAGCAGTCGGATGGCGTGGCTTTGCACGGTCGGACGGCGAGGCGAAGGCGACGCGCCGCGATCCGACACCGCAGAAGAAACCCCGGCGCGCAGGACGCACCGGGGTTGATGTTCTGCCGTGAGGGCGGCGGCGAACGCCGCCTCACCGGCGAGCACGAGGCTCGCGACTTCAGGCAGCAGGTGCAGCCGGCGGCGGCACGAGCGGAGCAGCAGGCTTCTTCTTGGCAGCCGGCTTCTTGGCGGCCGGCTTCTTGGCCGGAGCGGCCTTCTTGGCAGGGGCCTTCTTGGCCGGCGCAGCCTTCTTGGCGGCGACCTTCTTGGCCGGCGCTGCCTTCTTGGCGGCAACCTTCTTTGCCGGAGCCTTCTTCACCGCAGCCTTCTTGGCCGGCGCAGCCTTCTTGGCGGCGACCTTCTTGGCCGGAGCCTTCTTCACTGCAGCCTTCTTGGCCGGAGCGGCCTTCTTGGCAACAGCCTTCTTGGCCGGCGCAGCCTTCTTGGCAGCGGCCTTCTTGGCCGGTGCAGCCGCCTTCTTCGCAGCAGCCTTCTTGGCGGGAGCCGCAGCCTTCTTGGCAGCGGCCTTCTTGGCCGGAGCGGCCTTCTTCGCAGCAGGTTTCTTGATAGCCATCGTCGGGTTCCTCGTCAGGGTTGATCGCAACACTTCAAAACACGCGTCCTGCGGCGCGGACATCCGGTTCCGCCACCACTCCACTCCCGGACACCGCGTCCGGTTCCGCGTCTGGACCCACTCCTTGGGCGCCCAGCCGATCACGCGCGGCGACATCGAAGCCACCACGCCGGAAACAAAAGGCGAGAGCTGCGGCAGCCGCCGCGAGCTGCGTGATGCGGCCCGGGTTCGGACCGCGGATCCGGCGACGCACCGATGACGGTGACGTTCCGGGCGAGCGTGTTTTCCGAAGAGAACGCGACACCTCCCTTTGCAGGGAATTGCAGAGCACGCTCTGCCGGATGCCGTTTCGATGGCTCGCTATGTTCGATGCCATGTGTTCTGTTCTTGACACGCTGCGCGAAAGCTAATCAGCGCTTTTCGCAGTGTCAACAGAGTGCGCGCATCGAACGCGCTGAAAGCGTTCGCACAGGCGGCTTTGCGGGCTCTCAGGAGGCCTCGTCGGGCGCCCCGGGGCCACCTCTTCCGCTTCGCTAAGTACCAGAACCAAACGCGGGAAGGCTTGGCATTGCTCGATTTGCGGGAACGACGCTGGCGAAATCGCGCGAGCGCATGCGCAGCAAGCCAGACGCCTCGGACGTGTGGCGAACGCATGGCTTCGATTCATCCCGCAGACGCGTGGCGATGCCCTGTTTGCGCAAAAGTGCGCAGACTTGCGCGCGGTTCGCGCGCATCGACCTGCGCTTCGAGCTCCACTTCGATGCACGCGCAAGGACATGCCGGAGCGAGATCGAGCGCGCCGCACCTGCGCTCCATCGACGTGGGCTCGATGCATCCCGCCACCCGCGGCCGCCCGCTTTCGCCGCCGAGGGCACGGCCACCCATGAGTCTCCGAACAACAGCATTGATCGCCGCGGGCCACAGCTCCGATCAAGCACTGGCTCCACATAAGCGAACGGGGCGCCATGCGCCCCGTTCGTCGATCCCGTCTCCGCTGGCGCGCAGCGATGGACCATCACTCCTGGATCAGCTCTTCGTACTCGTCCGGCCCCAGCAGCTCGCCCAGCTCGGCGATATCGGTGGGCTGCAGCACGAACAGCCAGCCCTTGCCGTAGGCGTCGCCGTTGATGGTCTCGGGTGCGTCGGCCAGCTCTTCGTTGATCGCGACCACGGTGCCGGACACCGGCGCATAGACATCACTGGCCGCCTTGACCGACTCGACCACCGCCACGCCCTTGCCGGCCTCGACCTCGTCGCCGACGCCGGGCAGCTCGACATAGACCAGATCACCCAGCGCAGCCTGCGCATGGTCGGAGATGCCGACGGTGATGCGACCGTCGTCCTCCAGTCGCGCCCACTCGTGGGACTTCAGGAACTTCAGGTCGCCGGGAATCTCGCTCATGGGTCTGCTCCTTGGCAGGCGTGGTTCGGTGTGGGGGCGATGCGGTGCAGCGTCGCGGGCGGCGCGAGTTTACCAGTGCAGTCCCTTGCTTCAGATGCCTTCGCGCGGCTTGCCGTCGCGCACGAAGGGCGGCGTCACCTGGCGCACCGGCACGTCGCGGCCGCGGATGTCGACCGCGATGGCGCCGGGTTCGCCGGACGGAACGCGGGCGAACGCGATCGCCTTGCCCAGCGTCGGCGAGAAGGTGCCGGAGAGGATCTCGCCGTCGCCATTGGCGGTGCGCACGGTCTGGCCGTGGCGCAGCACGCCCTTCTCGTCCAGCACGAGACCGATCAGCTGGCGCGGCACGCCGGCCGTCTTCTGCGTCTCCAACGCGGCGCGACCGATGAAGTCGCGGCCTTCGTCGAGGGCAATGGTCCATGCCAGCGCGGCTTCCCAGGGCGTGGTGTCCTCGTCCATGTCCTGGCCGTAGAGATTCATGCCGGCTTCGAGACGCAGGGTGTCGCGGGCGCCGAGCCCGCAGGGCTTCACGCCGACCTCCAGCAGGCGATTCCACAGCCCCACCGCCTCGCCTTCCGGCACGATGATCTCGAAGCCGTCTTCGCCGGTGTAGCCGGTGCGGGCGATGAACAGGCCATCAGCCTCGGCGGCGGCGAACTTGCCAACCGGTTCGATCGCTGCGCGACCTTCCGCGCTCAACAGACCCAGCACGCGCTCGCGCGCCTGCGGACCCTGCACTGCGATCATCGCCAGCTCCGGGCGCTCGCGCACCTCGATGCCGAAGGGCGCGGCCTTGGCGGTGATCCACGCCATGTCCTTGTCGCGGGTGGCGGCGTTCACCACCAGGCGGAAGAAGTCCTCGGCGAGGAAATAGACGATGAGGTCGTCGACCACGCCGCCGCGCTCGTTGAGCATGCAGGAGTACAGGGCCTTGCCCGGCTTCTTCAGCTTGTCGACCGAATTGGCCAGCAGCTGGCGCAGGAACGCGCGCACGTGGGCACCGTGCAGGTCGACCACGGTCATGTGCGAGACGTCGAACATGCCGGCGTCGCGGCGCACCTGGTGGTGCTCCTCGATCTGCGAGCCGTAGGCGATCGGCATGTCCCAGCCGCCGAAGTCGACCATGCGGGCGCCGAGTTCACGGTGGCGGGCGTTCAACACGGTCTGCTGGCTCATCGGTGGCTCCGGTGCGGGGTTGGATTCAAGGAGTCTGTCGGACTTTGGATGGCCGGGCTGCAAATCCGTCTGCGCGGTCCATTCTTCCGCCGATTCTTGACCCATGGCGCTGCCATGGGCCTGCAAATCGCCGGAAACCTGTCCTCATGCAGCCGAACTTTCGCCTCGACCTCCAAAGCCCGACAGGCTCCTGGGAACAGGTGGAAGCGGCCGCGCATTATCGAGCTTCGTACGTGCAGGTAAACCCTTCGGCGCCGTAGGGCATCCGGGCACGTATGCTCAGCACCTCCCTGCCACTGCCTGCGATCACGTCCGTGTCCGCATCCGATCCGAACCCGGCCGCTGCGGACACCAATGCGAGCGCGGGCGTGGCGGGCGACGCGCTGGCGCCGCTGGCGCGCCGGGCGGCAGCCGGAGACGTCGGCGCCTTCGAGGCCCTGTACCGCGCCGAGCATCGGCGCCTGTACGCGGCGATCTGGCGGCTGGTCGGCGGCGTCGATGCGCGCGCCGAGGAGCTGACCCAGGACGCCTTCGTGCGCGCCTGGAAGGCGCTGCCGGAGTTCCGCTTCGAAGCCCCGGTCGGCGCCTGGCTGCACCGGCTGGCGGTGAACACCGCGCTGATGGACCTGCGCTCTCGCCGCGAAGCCGAAGACCTGGAAACCGACGACGCCCTGCTCGAGCTGCAGGCGGCACCGCGCCAGACCCAGGAACACCGGCTCGACCTGCAGGCCGCCATCCTCAAGCTGCCGCCGCGCGCGCGCGCCGTGCTGCTGTTGCACGACATCGAAGGGCTCACCCACGAGGAGATCGGCGCCGCCCTGTCGATCGCCGCGGGCAGCTGCAAGGCCCATCTGCATCGCGCCCGCCAGCAGCTTCGGCGGGCGCTGGGAGAACACGCATGAATGCCTCACCGACCGAGAATGCCGATCGCCTCGACGACGCCGATCGCGCCTGGCGCGCGCGCCTGCAGGGCGCCGCACCGCAGCCCGCGTTCACCCCCGATCTGTGGCCGGCGATCGCCGCGCGCCTGGAGCCGCGTGCATCGTTGCCACACATCGGCAGCGCGCCGCTCGCCGCCATCGCCGACGCCGCGCGCCGCGGCCGTGCGCGGCGCCGCACTCGCCTGCAGTCGCTGTTGGCGGTCGCCTGCCTGCTGATGCTGGTGGTGCTGGCGGCACCGCTGCGGCCGCTGCAGCCCGAGCCCGAAGCCTCGCTGGCGCAGGCCCATCCGCTCGACACCCTGCTGCTGCGCGAGGCCGAGGGGCTGGAACGCGAATACGCCGCCGCCTTCGCCCAGTTCGAAGGCGCACCGCTGCCCGCGGCCTACGCCGCCGGCCTGCAGGCGCTGGACATCGAGGGCCGCCGCATCCACGGCGCGCTTCTGCACAGCCCCGACCAGGCGCAGCTGCTCGACCAGCTGCGCCGCGTGCACGAGCGTCGCCTGCAGCTGCTGCGGCGCAGCCTTGAAGCCACGGCATGAGCCGCCCCCAGCACGTCGCGCGCGCAACCTCCGCGCGCAGCTACCCCTCACCTCTGGAGAACCCGACGCCATGAACCGATCCCTTCATCACCTGCCGCTGCGCGCCCTGCTGCTGGTGCCGCTGCTGGGCAGCCTGCCGCTGGCGCAGGCGCAGACCGCACTCGACGAAACCCGCACCCTGGCGGCCGACGCCCGCGTCGCCGTCAGCAACGTCAAGGGCAGCATCCGCATCGTCGGTGGCGACGGCGACACCCTGCGCCTGCGCGGTGAACTGGGCGCGGACGCGAAGCTCAAGCCGCTGGGCGACGATCCGCGCAGCCTGCGCATCGAAGTGGAATACCCCAGCAGTTCCGGCTGGGGCTGGGGCGCCTCGCGCGGTGGCGATACCCATCTGGAGGTCGAACTGCCGCGCGGCGTCTCGCTCGACGTGGAGTCGGTCAGTGCGGAGATCGAGATCCGCGGCGTCAGCGGCGAGCGGATCAAGGCGTCCTCGGTCAGCGGATCGATCGAACTGCGCGACAGCACGCCGCAGCGCCTCGACCTCGAAACCGTGAGCGGTGGCCAGCGCATCGACAGCGCGGCGCCGGAGATCAGCCTGGAGTCGGTCAGCGGCGCCATCGAGATCGACGCCCGCGGCGCCCAGACGCTGCGCGCCGAAGCGGTGTCCGGTGCGGTCGATGTGCGCCTCTCGCAGCCGATCCGCGAGCTGCGCGCCGAAACCGTGTCCGGCCGGGTGCGGGTGCTCGGCGGGCCAAGCGCGGACGGCAGCCTGCGCATCGAGACCCTGAGCGGCGCGCTGCGGCTGGAGCTGCCCGCCGACACCTCGGCGCGCATCGAAGCGGAGAGCTTCAGCGGCCGCATCCGCAGCCCGGTCGGCGAAGTCGAGCGGCCGGAGTTCGGGCCGGGCTCCAGCCTGGATGCGCGACTCGGCGACGGCAGCGCGCGCATCCAGCTGGAGACCTTTTCCGGCGCGCTCGACATCAGTCTGCAGGGCGATCGCTGATACACCCGGCGGACTGCGAGGCCCGCGCGTCGCGGGCGACTCGGATCAAGTCCATTGGGGCCTCGATCCGGGGTCACGCCCATGATGGCGCGCGGCCACGCTGTATTCATCTGCCTAGCCTTGGTTCAGCGGCGGACGGCGCGACTGCGTTGACACAGCTGCAGCAGCAGCATCGAGCTCGCCGGCCACAGCAGCAGCCAGAACGGCCACCAGCCGATCAGTGGATCGGCGCCGCGCAGGCCAGGAAACAGGGCCAGACCGATCGCGCCGCAGCACAGCCAGAAATAGAGGAAGGGCGCGAGCAGATCGCAGAGCGCCGACGGGGCCTGAACCCTGCGGCGCTCCAGAGGCAGGGCCGCAAGCGCGGTGGGCAGCAGGGTGCGATCACGCAGCAGGGACATGGCGGACTCCGGACGGTGGGTGTCCAGCAGCCTCGCCGCGGTCGATCTCAGCAGCTGAGAACCCACGGCGCCCCTGCTCGCGGACGCTTCGTGTTCGCCGACGGACGGCACCCGCCGGAACTCAGCGCTCGCGCTGCCCGGCCTCGAAGGCCTCGATGGCGTTGACGGTGCACTGCCGGCCCAGCTCGATCAGCTCGGCGGCGCGCCAGAACTCGTAGAAGGCGCAGCGGTCGCGCGGCATGCGGATCAGCAGATCCGGCGGATCCAGCGCCAGCTGCATGCGCGCGATCTGCGCCTGCATGGTGTCGAGCGCGCGCCCCATCAGATCAACCAGGCCGGGCTGCGCGTGGCTGACCTCGGGCTCGGGCTTGCGCGCATCGCTGAAGCTGGCGCTCAGGCCTTCGATGAAATTGGCGATCCGCGCGCGGTAGCCGAGATCGGCTTCGGCCTGAGGGTCGGGCGCGGGGTCCTTGGTCGCGACCGTCGCGCGCGGCAGCCGAGCGGCCGGCGGCCCGTTGACGTCGATCGCGATGACCAGGTCGGCGCGCATCAGCCGGGTGGCGGCGATCGGCACCGGCGCCAGCAGGCCGCCGTCCACCAGATCGCGGCCGTCGATGCGATGTGGCGTGAACACCATCGGGATCGCAATCGACGCGCGGATGGCGTCGAACAGCGGGCCCCGGTGCAGCCAGACCTCGCGCTGGGTCTGCAGGTCGGTGGCCACCGCCGTGTAGGGAATCGGCAGGGACTCGATCGCATGCTCGCCGACCAGATCGCGCAGCGCGCCAATCACCCGCTCGCCGCGGATCAGGCCGGGAATGCCGAAGGTGAAGTCGAGCAGGCGCAGCACGTTCGAGCGCTCCAGCGCGCAGGCCCATTCCTTGTACTCGGCGAGACGCCCGGCGGCATGGATGCCGCCGACCAGGGCGCCCATCGAAGAGCCGACGATGCCGACGATCTCGTAGCCGCGCTCCAGCAGCACTTCGACCGCACCGATATGGCCGAGCCCGCGCGCGCCGCCGGCGCCCAGCACCAGCGAGACGCGCCTGCGCCGGGCCGGCTTCGCCACCTCAGTCGCCATAGGCGGCCGCCGCCAGCTTCAGCAGGATGCGCGCTTCCTGGCGCAGCGGCGGCGGCGCCATCACTTCGGCATCGGGGCCGTACTTGAGGATGTCCATCAGCAGCTCCTTGGGATTGCTGTAGGGCAGCTTCAGCTCGTAGCTGCCGTCCTCCAGGAAGCGGCCCTCCTGCTTGGAGTGCCAGTGCTCCTCGGCGACCCAGCGCGCGGCATGCGGCGAGAAGCGGATCGTCGCCACCGCCTTGGGCGTGCCGGAGAAAATGCCGTAGCTGGACGAGAGCTGCTGGTCGAGCTCGGCCTCGGCCATGTCGATGGCGGTCTCGTCCTGCACCCGCGGTGCACGGATGCGATCGAGCGCGAAGCTGCGCAGACCTTCGCGCTCGTGGTCGAAGGCATCGAGGTACCAGTGGTTGCGGTAGTGCGTCAGCCGCTGCGGCGACACCTGCCGGCGGGTCGGCGTGTCGGTCGAGCGTGCGCGGTAGTCGAAGCTCAGGCGCCTGCGCTCGAGCACAGCGCTGGCAACCGCGCGGAAGCTCTGCTGGTCCAGCGGGCGGGTGCCGTGACCGACCACCCGCACCCGCTGCAGCGGCCAGCGCTTGCCGCCGCTCTGTTCCGCCAGCAGCGCGTCGATGCGCCCGCGCAGCGGCTCGATCGCCTCGCTGAGCACGCCGGCACCGGTGCGCTCCAGCAGCTGCTGTGCCGCCAGCAGGGCGTGCAGCTCATCGGAGGTGAGCCACAGCCCCGGCAGCTCGAAGCGCTCGCCCTCGTCGTCGGCGTAGCGGAAGCCCGAAGGGTCTTCGCTGGACTCGACCGGTGCGCCCAGGCTGTCGCGCAGGAAGGCGATGTCGCGATACAGGGTGGCGCGCGAGCACTGCAGCTCGTCCATCAGGCGCTGCGCCGATACCGGATAGCGCGCGACCTTGAGGATGCGGTGGAGGGTGAGGGTGCGTTCGTGGCGGTCCATGGGCGGCTATTGTGCCGCAGCGGCCCGCTGCGGCGATGCAGCGCGCGCCCCGCCCGCGGCCTCGGTATGCTGCGCGCCCCGCACTTCGTCACGAGCCGGAACAAGCATGCGCATCGCCTCCACGCCCCGACTCCTCGCCGCGATCGCCCTGGGCCTGGGCCTCGCCCAGACGGCACCCGCCGCCACCTTCATCGTCGACTCGGCCGAAGACAGCGGTGAAGGCAGCCTGCGCGAGGCGATCGGCCTCGCCAATGCGGCGCCAGGCCCGCACAGCATCGAGATCCAGCTGCCGGGCAGCAATGTCACCCTGAGCCTGGCCTCCGCCCTGCCGGTGATCACGAGCTCCGCGCTCACCGTCAGCGCCACCGACAGCCCGGGCTTCCGCATCGATGGCCAGACCTTCCACCGGATGTTCGAAACCGGCGCCGGCAACCAGAGCCTGGAGCTGATCGACCTGCACCTGCGCCGCGGCAAGGCTGTTCGCGGCGGCTGCGTGCTGGGCCACGCCAACGCGCAGGCCAGCCTGCGCATCGAGCGGGTCCGCTTCGAGGCCTGCACCGCCGAGGGCAGCACGGGCGAAATCGTCGGCGGCGCGGTGTTCCAGCCGCAGGTCGCGAGCCTCGAAGTAGTCGCCAGCGTCTTCGTCGACAACCTCGCCATGGGCCCCAGCGCCGGCGGCGGCGCGATCGCCACCCAGGCCGCCTCGGTCGACATCCGCGACAGCCGCTTCGAGCGCAATGCCGCGCTCGGCAATGCCGGCAGCCTGAGCGCCGGCGGCGCCCTCGCCCTGAGCGTGCCCGAATTCGGCAATGCCTTCCTCAAGGGCAACCGCTTCATCGACAACAGCGTCGATGGCGTGCAGGCGGCGATCGGCGGTGCGGTCGCGGGCAGCTGTCCGCAGTGCGTGATCCGCATCGAGCAGGGCTACTTCGGCGGCAACAACGCCCGCAGCGGCGGCGCGCTGTCGATCCTCTCGCTGGTGGCGCAGCCCTTCCCGCCCGCACTGGGCCTGGAGAACCTGACATTCGAGCGCAACATCGCCAGCGTGCGCGGCGGTGCGATCGAGGTCGGCGGCTTCTCGCTGGATGCGCGCAACCTCAGCCTGCAGCGCAATCGCGCGCCCGGCGGCGGCCACCTGGCAGCCACCGGCGCACTGGTGATCGATCGCTTCACCGGCTCCGTGCTGGCGGCGACCGACGCCAGCGCCGGCGGCAGCGCGTCGAGCTGCGACTTCAGCGGCGCGTCCGTGGTGGGCGGCGGACTCCTCAACGGCAACCTGTTCGCCGAATCCGCCAGCTGCGGCGCGCTGACGGCGAGCGGCAGCCAGCCCATCGCCAGCAACCAGCTGGGCAGCCTGGATACCAGCGGCGGCCTGATGCCGGTGCTGGTGTTCGGCCCGAGCAGCGGCGTGATCGACAGCCTGGCGAGCTGCCCCGCCGAAGACGCGCGCGCCAACGAACGCCCCATCGACGGCAACGGCGACGGCGACCCGCAGTGCGACGTCGGCGCCTACGAGCACCCGGGCTCGCCGGAGATCTTCCGCAACGGATTCGAGGCCGCGCCCTGATCCCCTGCTCGAAGGCGCTGCAGCACGGCTGCGGATAACGACGGCTTGCCGGATCCCTAACCCGCCTTTAATGCGCGGATCACCAGCATGCGCGCTCCTTCACATCCGGCCGCCGCATGCCCCGCCTCGCCGACGCCCTGCATCGTGCGCCGAACCCACCGCCCCGCTCGCGTCTGCAGCGGCCGCTGCCGGACTGGCTGCAGCGGCCGATCGGCGCCGGCGCGCTCACCCTGGGCGTGCATGCCTTGATGCTGCTGTGGCTGCTGGCGGGCGATCGCCAGAGCCTGCCGCCTGCGGCTGAAGAAGCGCTGCAGATCGAATGGATCGTGCGCACACCGGTGGCCTCGACGATTCCACCAATGCCGGTGGCGCCCGTGCGCCCTTCCGACTCGCGGGTGCGCTCGGCGGCAGTGACGCCCGCACGCAGTCCGCAGCCCCTGCTTGAGGTCGAGGAAGCGCCAGCACTCGACGCGCCGCCCCCGCCCCGACCGGCGCGGCCGCTGTCCGCGCAGATCGGCGCCTTCGTGCGCGAGGGCGCGCCCGCTGCGCAGTACGAACGCGGTCCGCTGGACCGGCCCTCGCAGGTGCTGCCGGGTCGCGGCGAGGCCTTCGTCGACGGCTTCCATGTGCGCGAGGAGCTGAGCCCCTCCGATCGCGTGCAGAGGGTGCTGAGCCTGGTCGGTCTCGGCGGCGCCGGCGGCGCCACCTGCGCCGATCTGCGCCGCAAGATGGTCTCCGACATCAGCGATGAAGAGCGCCGCAAGCTCATCGATGACGAGCGACGGATCTGCCGGCGCGGACAGGCCGGCACCTACCGCTGAACTGCGGCCTCAACGCTCCAGGCGGTAGTTCACCGAGCCGCGGGTTTCGCGCTGGCTGGCTTCGACCTGCAGGTCCCACTGCTCGGTCAGCAGGTACTTGATGCTGAACACCTGGCCGTCGCCGAACAGGGCCACGCCATAGGCCACGTACAGGCGCGGCGACAGGTACTTGCCGAGCATCAGCGCCGAGCCGCCAAGCGCGGCGGAGTCCTCGACGCTGGCCTGGTCGAAGCCCAGGCGTGCGCCCAGGCGCTCGGCGATGTAGTTGCCGCCCGCGCCCAGCGCCGCGGCAGCCGCATTCAGCTGCTGGCCTTCCCCGCTGCGCACTGCGCGCACCGGCCGGCCGAGCATCAGGTAGCTGAGCACGTCGGCCTGGTCGAGGCTGGGCTGCGACCACAGCCCGAGCACCGGCGCCGCCGCCGTGCCGGTCACGCGGATGCCGACCGTGACCTCGTCGATGCGCCGCTCGGCGCGGATGTCGAGCCCGGGATTGTCCAGCGGCGACTGCGCGAAGGACAGCCGGCCGCGGGTGATGTCGAGGTCCTGCCCGTAGGCCTTGTAGCGGCCGCTGACGTTGAGGCTGCCGCTGGCATTGGTGGTGCGGCCGGGGCGGTCGCGCACGCGCAGTTCGCCGCTGACCCGACCGTTCAGGCCAAAGCCTTCGAGCTCGACGTCCTCGCCGAGCGCAAGTCGCACATCGGCGTCGATGCGCTGCGCCCCGGCTACTGCGCGCTCGGGCTGGGCCGGGTCCAGCACCACCACGTCGCTGCTGACCTGCTGGCTGCCCTCGAAGCGGTCCAGCCGCACTTCGGCGCGCGGCACCGCGACCCGGCCGCGAAGCCGCAGCAGCTCGCCGCGCTGCTCCAGCTGCAGTGCCGGCGAGGCGACCAGGCGCACCTGCGCGGTGTCCGAGAGCAGCACCTCGCTGCCCTCGATCTCGATGCGCAGCGGCTGCTCGGCGGCGTCCGACCAGTCGAGCCGTCCGCGCCCGCGCAGTTCACCTTCGGAACGGAAGGCGAACTCCAGATCCGCCGCGCTGGCCCCATCCAATCGCAGCTCGACGCGGCCCTCGCTGGGGCGGATACCCAGCGCCGGCAGCTCGGCGCCGAAGCCGCTGAGCAGGGCACCGCCCTGCAGCGCGGGCGCGGCCAGCGGGCCGTCGATGCCGAGCTCGGCGCTGAGCCGGCCGACCGGGGCGATCACCGCCTCCTCGCTGAGCAGTTCCAGCACGCCGAGCTGGTCCAGCAGCAGCGAGACCTGACCCTGCACGCGCGCGTTCTCCGCGCCGACCTCCAGCGCCCGCAGCTCGCCCTGCAGGCGGCCGTCGCCGCCGAAGCGCGCGCCGACCTGCAGCCGCAGCTCGGTCGGGTCGCCCTCGACCGCGAGCTCCAGCGCGCTCCACGCCAGCAGCGCGCGGCCCTCCCCCTGGCCCATGCGCAGCTCGCCCTGCGGCGAGCCGATGCGGCCGTCGACACGCCAACCGCTCGCGTCCGAGCTCAGCTCCAGCGCGCCGTCCAGCGCGCCCTGCCAGCGCGGGCGGCTCGAACCCGCGCGCTCGATCAAGAGGCCCATCGGCAGAGCGACCGGCACCTGGTCCAGCTGCAGGCGCGCGCGCAGATCCTCGGCGCTGGAACCCTCGGCGGACAGACACAGGCTGCCCAATGCCCGGCCGTTGCCACCGCCAGTGCCGACAGGTGCAGCGCTGGCCTGATCTGCTGCCGACGCATCCGACGCAGCCGTGTCGCCGGTGCCCGCCATTGAACGCTGCCAGCCGCGCTGCCGCCCTTCCAGGCAGAAATCGTCGACGCGGATCCGCCGCGCGCCGAGCTCGATCGCCACCGCCTCGGCCAGGGTCCAATCGCCGCCGCTGCCGCGACGATCCGGCGCGCGCCAGTCGAGCTGCTGCAGCCGACCCAGCCAGCGCTGCTCGTCCTCGCGCCAGCCGCCGGAGAACTCGAGACTGAGGCCGCCGCCATCGACCTGCTGGCGCAGTGCCAGCGCATGCGCGCCGACTTCGCCGCGCAGCTGCAGGGCGAGTGCGCCGAGCTCGCGACCGTCGAGGCGGGTCCGCGCGGAGTCCAGCTGCAGCTGCAGCGGCGCCTCGGGCTGCAGGCCAGCTTCGCCCTGCAGACGAACCTCGCCGAGCTCCGCACCTGCGGCGGCGAGCTCAGCCGCACTGAGATCGATGCCGAGGCGCGGGGCCTGCGGCGTACCCGACAGCTGCAGCCGACCGCTGAGCGCGCCAGCCAGGCCCTCGGCGAGACCGTCCAGCTGCAGGGGCTGCAGGTCGAGCTGCGCGCTCAGGCGCTCGCCCAGCGTTGCGTTGCCGCGCAGTGCGCTCTCGCCCCAGCGCAGGTCGAGCTCGGCCTCACCGGCGGCGACCGGCAGGGCGGCATCGGCAGCGGGCGGTGCGCCGCTCCAGCGGGCTGCGATGCGCCCCCCCAGGCTGCGACCGCGCAGTTCGCCAGCGAGCGCATCGAGCCTGAGCTCGCCCTCGCGCAGCGCCTCCGACTCGGTGCCCGCGCTGCCAAGGCGCGCCGACAGCCGGCTGGGCCAGTCCGGCGCCAGCAGGCCGGCATCGAGCTCGGCCAGCTCGGCTTCGATCTTCCAGCGCAGGCCATCGGACCAGTCGAGCTCGCCATCGGCGAGCAGTCGGCCGTCGTCGGTGCGCAGCTCCAGCGCCTGCAGCAGCGCCTGCTCACCCTGCAGGCGCAGGCCGCCGCGCAGCGCGCCCGCAAGCTCGCCGCGGGCGAGGTCCAGGGCCAGTTCAAGCTCGGCATCGTCGAAGGCACCCTTTCCGCTCAGCCCGCCGTCCAGCCGCAGCGGCGGCGCTTCGGCCAGCGGCAGGTCGAAGCGGGTGAAGTCGAGACGCGCCTCGAAGGTTGCCGGCAGCTCCGTGGGCGGCAGCTGCAGCCAGCCCTGCAGCTCGGCCCGACCTTCGCCCTGCTGCAGGCGCAGGGCGTCGATGTACAGGGTCGAGGCCTCGGCGCGCAGCGTGGCGACATCAAGCACGTAGGCGCGACCATCAATGCTGAAGCCACCCGCGAGTTCGGCGCGGTCCAGCGCGCCCTCGCCCTGCAGCTGCAGATCCGCAAGTCCGGCAGGCCACAGCGCGAGCAGCGCGGGCGGTGCCGCAGGAGCGCGCAGATCCAGACGCCACTGCGGGTTCGGCAGGCCGTCGCGCAGTTCAGCATCGAGCGCGAAGTCCGGCGCATCCGGCAGGCGCAGCTGCAGGCGCAGCGCCCGCAGCGCGCCTTCGATGCCGGCCTCGAAGGCCTGCGGCGCGTCCAGGCCGGCGCGCCATTCGCCCGCCAGGTGCAGGTCGCTCTGCCAGTCGCGCAGGCTGTCGACTTCGCCCTGCGCGCGCAGCTGGAGCTGCGGCGCGTCGAGCTGCAGTTCGCCCAGACGCAGTTGACCGCCCTGCAGCTGCAGGGCCGATACGGCGATGCGTTCGGCTTCGAACAAAAGAGCGGGGTCCGCCGCGGGCGCCGACTCTGGCCCAGGCGCACTGCCCGCATCGGTCGCGGGCTCGGAGGCGCGCTCGATGCGCAGCGCGCTCAGCGCGGCGGACGCGATCTCGATATCGAGCGGCAGCACCAGGCTGGGCAGCGACTCCGGCAGGCGGATCTCGAAGGTCGGCGCCGGCTCTGTCTCCGCTTGATCGGACGGCAGCAGGACGCGGATGCCCTCGGCCTCCAGCCGCTGGACGCGCAGCCGGGCGGCCAGCGCCTGACCAAGAACGGCGCGCACGCGCAGTCGATCGACATCGATGCTCAGGCCGTCCTGCGCATAGCGCAGGCCCTCGAACTCCAGCCCCTGCGCAAGGCTGCCGCGCTGGGCGCGCCATTCCAGGCTGCCGGCCGGCAGCAGGGCCTGTGTGCGTGCGAGCGCAAAGCGCGCGCCCGACTCGCTGGCGAGCAGCCAGACGCCCAGCAGCACCAGCGCGAGCGCCAGCCCGCCCAGCGCCAGCGCCGCCCACAGCAGCCAGCGCCGCGCCCGGCTCACAGCTCCGGCCCCAGGCTGAGGTGGATCTGCACGGACTCGCGCGGGTCATCGAGCCCACGCGCCAGATCCAGCGCCACCTGGCCCACCGGCGAGCGCCAGCGCAGGCCGAGGCCGGCACCGCGGCGCACGTCGATGCTGCCGTCGTTGAAGGCGCTGCCGGCGTCCATGAAGACGGCGGCGCCCCAGGTGTCGGTGAACATGCGTTCGTATTCGAGGTTCGCCACCACAAGGTTGCGCCCGCCGATCGGATTGCCGCTCGCGCCCAACGGGCTGATCTCCTGGTAGCCGTAGCCGCGCACGCTGCGGTCGCCGCCGGCGAAGAAGCGCAGCGAGGACGGCAGGCGCAGGAAGTCGCTGGAGAAGGTGCGTCCCAGCTGGCCGCGCAGCAGCACCCGGTTGCGCTCGCCGAAGCCGCGGATGTAGCGGGTTTCCAGCAGCAGCTGGGTGAAGTCGGCGTCCGAACCCAGGACGCTCAGCCCCTGCTTCAGCTCGCCGGTGAAGCTGAAGCCACGCGTCGAGTAGTTGGGATCGTTGTAGCGCTGCCAGCGCGCGCGCAGGGCCGGGTAGACGAGGGTCGAGATTCCGCTGGTCTCGAGGTTGCGCTCGACGCCGATGGCATAGCGTTCGCGCAGAGCGTGCAGACCCAGGGCCAGGCTCCAGTCGCCGATGCGGCCGATGCGCGCGGCCGAGAGCTCCGCGATTTCGCTGTCGACCAGTTCGCTCTCGTCCTCACGGTAGCTGGCGCCGAGCTGGTACCAGCCGTGGATCGGCGCGAAGGCGGGGATGCGGTACAGCGTGTTGAGCGCGCTGCGGCGCTGGGCGAGATCCAGGCTGGAGCTGAACTTGTGGCCGCGGGTGTTGACCCAGCGCCGGTCCAGGCCGAGCTTGAGACCGGCCCCGGAGTCGGTGCCGAAGCTCACGCCGGCGGTGTAGATGTTGCGCCTGGCCGGCGCCAGCTCGACCTGCACCGGCACATCGAGGGTGTCGGGCTCGGGTTCGGGGCGGATGTCGATGAAGCCGAAGTAGTCGAGATCGCCCAGCCGCTGGTGCAGCTTGAGCAGGGCATCCTGGTCGAAGGGCTGACCCGGCTCGACATCGACCCAGCGCTCGACCAGGCCCGGATCGAGATGGCTGCCGTCGATCGCCAGCGTGCCGAAGCGGTAGCGGGCGCCACTTTCCCAGCGCAGGCGGATCTCGGCGCGACTGTCGGCGCGGGTGACTTCGACGCGGTTCTCCGCAAGCCGCGCATCGAAGTAGCCGCGCGCCGCCAGCTCGCGGGCAATGGCTGCCTTGCCGCCCTCGTAGCGTCCGTGGTTCATCAGGTCGCCCAGGCGCGGGCGGAAACCTTCGATGGCAGCGACCACGCGCGGGTCGGTGCCGGCCTCGCCCTCCACCTGCACGTCGAGCGCACGCACCCGCACCGGCGGGCCGCGCTGCACGTTCAGGCTGACCACAAGGCCTGCGCTGGTCTCGTCGACCTGCACATCGACATCAACGGCGTAGTAGCCGAAGGGCTCCAGCGCACGCCGCACCTCGGCCGGCGCCCGCCGCAGCAGCAGCGCCATGCGGCCGCGGCCGACGTCCTCGCGGTCGGCCTCGTCGAGCTGGAACAGACCGACCTGGGCACGCACGTTGTCGGCCTGGCTGGCGCTCAAACCGCGCACGCGCACGCTGGCAAGTCGAACCGGCTGACGCTCGCGGCGCAGCTCGGCAGCGGCGGCCGGCTGCGCCGCTGTCGCGGCTGCAGGTCTTCGTGCGCCCTGTGCGGGCGCATCCACGGCGACTGCCCACAGCGGCAGGCAGAGCAGCAGCAGGGGAAGACTGGAACGAGCCAAAGGGCCGGGGACTCCGGTGGCGACAGGCCGGCAGGATAACCAGTCCGGGCCGCGCGCAAGTCAAATCCGCATTCAGGCAGGCGAGGCAGCGGCCCAGCGCAAGCGCAAGCACTTGGGATGCACGCCCGGCTCGCGGACAATGGCGGCCCCGCGCCCTGCGCCGCCCCCAGAACCCCGCCCATGAGCCTGAACCAGCGCCTTGCCTCCGAACTCGACGAGATCCGCGCGGCCGGACTGTTCAAGTCCGAACGCATCATCGTTTCCCCGCAGTCGGCCGAGATCGAGCTGGCCGACGGCCGCCGGGTGCTGAACTTCTGCGCCAACAACTATCTCGGCCTGGCCGACGACGCCGGCGTGATCGAAGCCGCCAAGCACGCGCTCGACACCCACGGCCACGGCATGGCCAGCGTGCGCTTCATCTGCGGCACCCAGGACCTGCACAAGCAGCTGGAGGCGAAGATCGCCGAGTTCTTCGGCAAGGACGACGCCATCCTCTACGCCGCCTGCTTCGACGCCAACGGCGGCCTGTTCGAACCCCTGCTCGGCGAGCAGGACGCGATCATCTCCGACGCGCTGAACCACGCCTCGATCATCGACGGCGTGCGCCTGTGCAAGGCCAAGCGCTACCGCTACGCCAACTGCGACATGGCGGATCTGGAGAAGCAGCTACAGCAGGCGCGGGCCGATGACGTGCGCGACATCCTGATCACCACCGACGGCGTGTTCTCGATGGACGGCTTCATCGCCCCGCTGGACGAGATCAGCGCGCTCGCCGCGAAGTACGGCGCAGCCGTGCATATCGACGAGTGCCACGCCACCGGGTTCCTGGGCGAGACCGGCCGCGGCTCGGCCGAAGTGAAAGGCGTGCTGGAGAAGATCGACATCATCACCGGCACGCTGGGCAAGGCCCTCGGCGGCGCGCTCGGCGGCTTCACCTGCGGCTCGCGCGAGGTCATCGAGATGCTGCGCCAGCGCTCGCGGCCCTACCTGTTCTCGAACGCGCTGCCGCCTTCGGTGGTGGCCTCGGGCCTCGCGGTGTTCGAGCGCATCGTCGCCGCCACCGAACTGCGCGCACGCCTGCGCGAAAACACCGCGCGCTTCCGCGAGAAGCTGGCCGCCGCCGGTTTCGATCTCAAGCCCGGCGAGCACCCGATCGTGCCGGTGATGCTCTACGACGCCCCGCTGGCGCAGCGCTTCGCCGCCGAGCTGCTGGAGGAAGGCGTGTACGCGATCGGATTCTTCTTCCCGGTGGTGCCCAAGGGCCAGGCGCGCATCCGCACGCAGATGAGTGCGGCGCACACGCCCGAGCAGATCGAGCGCGCGGCGGAGGCCTTCATCGCGGTCGGCAAGCGGCTGGGCGTGATTCCGGCCTGATTCCGACCGGGTCCCCCGCCCGATTCCCGCGCCGTGTGCGAGCCCGCCACGGACTGAAAAGGACACCATGCGCCCGGTGCTGAAGCGGCTGTTCCTGCTGGCGCTGAGCCACGATGCGCTGGCGGAGCGACTGCCCGACCAGCGCTGGCGCACGCGCTGTCTGCACTGCCGCGCGCGGCTGGAGTTCAAACCCGACGGCGAGCCCCTGGGCGCGGGCTCGCTGGAGCACGTGGTGCCCCAGGCCTGGTTCGGCAAGCGCGCAGCGCAGGCCCTGTGCGCGCGCGTCGACCATGAGCCGAACGATGCCCGCAACCTGGCGCTGGCCTGCGCAACCTGCAACCAGTCGAAGGGCAAGGGCCCGGATGCGCGCGGGCCGCAGGATGCGCGGGCGCTGGAGGTGACAGAACAGGCCCTGGAGCGCCGCCTGGCCCGCTGGCGGACAGCGGACAATCCAGACACACCAGACGAGGCATAGGGTGGGCCCTGACCCACCATAAGCGCGAACACACCGGCCACTTCCATCGACCGAAGGCCCGAGCCGACCGAAGCCGTGGCCACGCGCATCGCATAGCGACAACAGGCACCGAGGCAAGGGTCCAGCTCCGGTGGGCCAGGGCCCACCCTATGAGCCCGGCGCGCTGTAGGAAGCCCACGCTGGGAACCCGCCACACCCGAGCTCTTGCGGCTCCCGGCTCCCGGCTCCCGGCTCCCGGCTCCCGGCTCCCGGCTCCCGGCTCTCAGCGATTATCGCGGGTGTACACCACCCCGCCTTCCAGCCGCACGGGAAACACCGCGATCGGCTCATACGCCGGCGCGCACAGGGCCTCGCCGGTGCGCAGGTCGAAGCGGGCGCCGTGGCGCGGGCATTCGACCACGCAGCCGTGCACCGGCCCACCCGCCAATTCGGCGCCGTCGTGGGTGCAGACGTCCTCCACCGCGAACCAACCCTCGGCGGTCCGGTAGACCGCGATCGCGGTGTCGCCATCCCATACCACCTGGAACTCGCCCTCGGCCATCTGTGCTTCTCCGCAGACCGCGATCCAACCCTGCATCGACTGTTCTCCCATCACTGATACCCCGCAAAAAAGAACGGCCGGCGCATCGCTGCGCCGGCCGTGCAAGTGTCGCATTCGATGTCGACTGCCGCGCCCCGTAGGGCTCGGCAGACAGGCACATCAGAAGCGGTAGCGCAGAGTGATCTGCGCGGCCCACTGCGACTCGCCGCGGTTCTGGCGGGTCACAAAGTCCTCGACCGTGTTGGTGAGGCTGTACACGTAGCGCCCCTGGGCGTCGAGGCCGTTGTAGTTCACGAAGCTGCGGGCCTGTGCACCGTTCGCCTGGAAACCGATCTCGTCGATGCGGCCCCACTTCTTGTTGATCAGGTTGCCGACGTTCAGCACGTCGAGCACGATCTCGGTCTTGTGGCCGTCCATGAAGCCGGGCAGCTGCTGACTGATGCGGAAGTCGAAGCTGTTGGTCCAGGGCGAGAACTCGCTGTTGCGATCGACCACCTGGCCGGCAAACCGATCCAGACCGTTGTCGCGCACGATCTGCCAGAAAGCAGCTTCCTCGGCCGCGCCGCCGCGGAACACGACGTCGCTGCTGCCGGGGCCGGACGGGATGTACATCAGATCGTTGCCGCCCAGAGCGTCGCCATTGGCATCGTTCGCGAAGGTCCAGCTGTAGGGCTTGCCCTTGCGGCCTTCGTAGAACAGACCGAAATCGGTCGCGTTGTCGCTGAACAGGAAGGCGCGGTAGCCCAGGGTCGCCACGAAGCGGTCACGCACCACGTAGGGCGAGCGCGCCGTCAGTTCTTCGTTGGGGTTGAACACCGAGCGGCCCGCCCAGCTCGAGTTGGCCACCGACGAGGTCAGCGGGCTGACTTCGCGGGCGTCCGAGTAGTTGTAGGCCACCGACCACGACCACGGATCGTCCTGGCGGGCACGCGACAGCGACAGCGTCAGATTCTCGCCGCTGCCCTTGTTGGTGTTCTCCGCCAGAAGCACGTTGTTGAAGGACGCATTGCTGCGTGCACGCGCCCGGTTGCCGTTGGCGCCAGCGCACGCGCCCGAGGTGATGGCGGTGCCGTTGGCGTTCCAGCAAGCCGGATTGAGCCCGCCATCGGCCCAGAACAGCGCGCGACCATCGGGACCGAGGCGGGTGGCGTCACCCAGGTTCAAGTGACGGTAGTAGATGCCGTGCTCGGTCTGCGTCAGCAGCAGCTCAGCGCTGAACACCGCACCCCAGAACGGGGTCTCATGGTCGAACGCGATGTTTGCCTTCCACACGGACGGCATGCGCAGATCGCTCGACAGGAAATCGACGTTGGACGCCGGCGGCGCGCCAAGGTTGGTGACCTGCTGGTTCGGAACGGGGCTGAACAGCGACGTGCCCGCCGGGCAGGAAGCGAAGGAAGAACCCACGCCGGCGTTGCCGCATCCCACCACCTGAGTTGCACGACCCGTGTTCGAGTATGGGTTCGACAGCCAAACGTTGGCGGCCGATCCCTCGAACAGGCCAATGCCCGCACGCAGCTGCGTCGCGCGCTCGGTATCGAAGGTGTAGTTCATGCCCAGGCGCGGCTGGAACAGGCCCTTGCCGTCCAGAGTGGTGCTGTTGTCCAGACCAAAGCCACCGGTGGCGCGACCGTTCACCAGCGCACCCGGCGCAGCCGCAGCGGCCGAGTTGAACAGCGGGCTGTCAGGCATGCGCGTGCGATCGTAGCGGACACCGAACACGATGCTCAGGTTGTAGTTGACGGCCCAGGTGTCCTGCAGGAAAAGACCCCAGTTGCCGAGCTCCCATTCAGCCACGCCATTGTTCAGAGTCTGGCCGGCCTGCGGGGTCTGCACCTGGTAGCCCAGAGGCGCCCCGGATTCAAAGCTGGTTGCGCAAGAGGCAGCAGCGATACAGCCAAACAGGTAGGTACCGTTGGTGTCCTGCAGGAAGGCGTTGTAGACGTCGTTGTTGGCCCAATCGAAACCGGCCTTGACTTCGTGATCACCGGCGTACCAGTTACCGGCGAAGAAGATGTCGTCGGTCACCGTGGACAGCACGTTGAAGTGGCGCGAACGCTCAGTGCCGAAGCGCAGGTTGCGGGTACCGCCCTGCACGCCGGCCGGCGGGGTGCCGCCGGTGATCTGGATGGCGACCTGGGGCAGGTTGCTGAAGTTGATCGGCTGACTGTCGTACTCGCGGCGGCTGACGCGGAACTCGGTCGAGAAGTTGTCACTCCAGTCGGCATACCACTGACCCACCAGGGACTCGATCGTCTTGTCCTGGTTGTACCAGTGCGAGCTGAAGGACAGGTTGCCGCCGTTGTTGTTCGGGAAGATCGGGTTGGACTCTTCGGTCTTCGTATAGCGGAGATTGGCGCGGTGGCTGTCGCTGATGTTCCAGTCCAGCTTGAACAGCACGTCCTCGACGGTGAGGGCCGCCGTCGTCGGCGCTTCGATCCCACCGATGTCCACCCCATACCGGCTCTGCGCGATGGACCGCACCTGCGCGACCTGCTCGGGCGTGATGAACACCTGGCTCCCCGTGCCGCCCAGGGGCACGAAGTCGGAGCCAACGCGGGTCGACTTGTAGTCCTCATAGGACAGGAAGAAGAACAGCCGGTCCTTGATCAGCGGGCCGCCGAAGGTGATACCTGCAGTTTCGTCTTCCGAGGCCGGCGGGGCGAAGAAGCTGTCGCCGGCGCGGTTGTAGCGATCGCCAGCCAGCTTGTCGTCGCGCCACACGTAGTAGACGCTGCCCTTGAACTCATTGGTACCGGACTTGGTGACGGCGTTGATGTTGGCGCCGGTGTAGCCCTTCTGGGTGACGTCGACGTTGGAGATGTTGACCTGCACCGCGTCGATCGCGTCGATCGAGATCGGCTGCTTCTGGGTCGGCAGGTTGTTGGCTTCAAGGCCGAAGGTGTCGGAGATGCTCACGCCGTCGACGGTGATGCTGTTGAAGCGGCTGTTCTGGCCGGCGACGGAGATCTCACCGCGGTCCTTGTCGGTCTGCGAGACGCGCGGGTCGAGGCGGGCGTAGTCCTGCAGGTTGCGCTGGATCGAGGCGAAGCTGTCGAGCTGGTCGCGGCTGATCTGGGTGCTGGTGCCCATGCGCTCCGGCGAGAACACCGATCCAGCCGAGCCGACCACGGTCACCACGTCGAGCTGGGCCGCTTCGGTGGCCAGGTCGACGTTGACCGCGGTCACTTCGTTCAGCTGCAGGAACACGTTCTCGGTGGTCTCGGGCTCGAAGCCCGGGCGCAGCACGGTGACGGTGTAGGGGCCGCCGACGCGCAGGCCGCGGGCGGTGTAGCGGCCCTCGGCATCGGTGGTCGAACGCACGGTGGTGCCGGACGGGGTGTGGACGATCACGACCTCGGCGCCGGCCAGGGCTTCACCCTGCTCGGAGGTCACGCGGCCGGCCATCTGTGCCGAAGTGGTCTGCGCGAACACCGGGGTGGAGGTCGCAAGCACCAGCGCCAGGGCGCCGGCAAGTCGGGTGACCCGCATCTGCTTGTTCATCGTGCTGAGTTCCTGCGTTTGGAAGGGGGGAGCTTGCGTGACCGGCTTCACGTTGCTGCGGCGGACTGCGCGTGGAGCCGATCGATGTCGCCCGCTGGGACGACGCGAGGCCGCCCGGAGGCAGCCTCGGAAACCACTGATTTGAAAAGGATATGCGCGCTTGCAGGGCGCCCCGCGGGAAAGGATCGGGGCCGCTGCGCTGCGGGCATTAACTCAAGTTTAACCGGACTATATGACAGTTTTGTAGCGCGGTCGCCCAGTGGTCATGTCGGGCCACTGACGCGTCGCCCGCATGCAAGATCCGTTCACCGTGGGCGGACGCCGAGGTAGCGCTGCCGCTTGGCCGGCTTGAGGCAACCCAGGTCGACCCGGATCAGGCCGTCGACGCAGTGGCCGAAGTCGGGGTCCAGGCCGAAATCGAGGAAACGCACGCCTTCGGGCTCGCACAACTCGACGTACTGGCGGTACAGCACCGGCAGGCTGGCGCCGAGTGCGTCGAGCTCTTCGCGCAGTCGGACCAGGCCCTGCTTCAGATCGAGCCCCTGCAGCGCGGCGTCGATGTGCGCCGCCAGCGCAGGCTCGATCCGGTGTGGATTGCGCGCCCGCGCCAGCGCCTCGCGGTCGCCCAGGAAATGCCGGTGCACCTGCACCGTCCAGTCACGCGCCCGTTCCGGCAGGCGCGCCGACAGGCTGACCGGGCCGATCAGGTAGCGCAGTTCGGGATGGCGGGCGAGATAGGCGCCAATGCCCTGCCACAGATAGTCGAGCGAGCGGCCGCCCCAGTAGCGCGGCTGCACGAAGCTGCGTCCGAGCTCGACCGACGCCTGCAGGAAGGACAGCGCTTCCGGCGCGTAGTCGAACAGGCTGGCCGAGTACAGGCCTTCGAGGTTCCCCGAGCCCAGCAGGCGCGCGACCTCGACCAGCCGGTAGGCGCCGACGATCTCCAGCTGCGCCTCGTCCCACAGCACGATATGGCGATAGTGCGCATCGAAGCGGTCGAGATCACGGCGCAGGCCAGTGCCCTCACCGACCCGGCGGAAGGACAGCTCGCGCAGTCGGCCGATCTCCTGCAGCGCCGGACTGTCGGCTGCGGCATCGAGCAGGAGGATCTGGCGGCCATCGGTGGTGGCGCCCAGCGCTTCCGCATGGCGCAGCGCAGCCCGCACCTCGCGCGCCGGCAGCGGATGCGCGATCGCGCTGGAGGTGGCGAACACCGGCGGCTTGCGGCGCCCCACCCGGTACACGTGCATGCGCATGCGCTGGGCGATCTGCCGCGGCGTAAGCGCGGGCGCCTGCAGCGCCTCGGACTGCACAGGCGCACCGACGGTCAGGGTGATGCGCTGGCTGCGCGCCAGGAAAATCTCACGCGGCAGCAGCAGGGTGGACAGCGGCTTTGACAGCATGGACAGGCCGTAGAAAGCGGCCGAGTTCTGCGCCTCGATATGCACCGGCAGCACCGGCGCGCCCGAACGGGCGGCGAAGCGCAGGAAGCCGTCGGTCCAGCGGCCGTCGCGCACGCCCTGCGGGCGGATGCGGCTGACTTCGCCGGCGGGAAACACGATCAGCGCCTGCTCGCTGTCCAGCGCGCGATAGGCCTCGCGCAGGCTGGCGCGGCCATGGCCCCCGAACACGTCCAGCGGCAGCAACAGCTCGCGCAGCGGCTGCAGCTGGGTCAGCACCTCATTGGCGAGGATGCGCACGTCGCGGCGCACCCGTCCGACCAGATGCAGCAGGCAGAGGGCATCCAGCGCGCCGAGCGGATGGTTGGCAACGATCACCACCGCGCCTTCGCTGGGGATGTTGTCGATGTCGGTGGGCGCCACCCGATAGCTGAACTGCAGGCGCTCCAGCGCACGCTCCACAAAGGGCAGGCCGAAGCTGCCCTGCAGCGCGTCCAGCGTGGCATTGACCTGGGCCTCGCAGGTCACCCTTCGCAGCAGCTCCACCACCGGCCGCGACAGGGTGCGGCCCGCGCCCTGCGCGAGTCTGGGGAAGGCCTGGTAGAAGCTGCGCTCGACGCTGATCATGGCGGCGGACTCTCGCGAGGGTGTCCGCATGCTCACCGCTGCGCTTTGCGCGGCGATGACAGTCAAAGCGCTGCCGCGCAGACAAACACCGTTATGACCACAGAACGCTCGCCGAGTATGGACGACTTCGGCGCGACTGGGGTGTTCGAGAGCCCGACTCAGTCGCGCGAGTCGCTGTCGAGCAGAGCCAGCAGCGCTTCCAGCCAGGGGTGCACCCCTGCCTGATCCAGACGTACGTGGGCACCCCTCAGGGCCTGTTCGTCGCGACTCTGGCGGCCGCCCGAGGCAACCCAGGCTGCGATCACCTTCAGCATCCCGGCAGCAGTGGCCTCGGCCGACCCTGCGCCGTGGTCATCAAGCTGGAGCGCGAGAATTCTGGCGGCCGATCGCCAGGCTGGTCGCGAATCAAGGAAAGCGGCGGCCACTACCGTGTGCCCGCTCCAGATACGACGTCGCGATTCATCGACCGGGGCACGTTCGAGCAGACGCAGATCCGCGGGAAGCTGCGCACGTCCGACATTCCAGAGCAGTGCCGCAGCCAACACCTGGTCGACCGCCAGATCCAGCCCAACCGCGACGTGCAGTCGTCGGGCCAACTGCTCGCGCCACAGCGCGCCCTCGGGATCACGCTGCAGGCGCGCATCCGCGGCGCAGCCGATGCGGCGGAATGCCTCCATGTCGGCTTGAAGGTTCTGCGCTTGCAAAGGCGTGTGTGCCGCGTCCCACGGGTCGAGCAGCACGCGCAGGACAGCGAGCTGCTCGTCGCGCGCGGATCCCGACGCAGGCAGGCGCTGCAGCGCCCGCGTGACCGGCGCCAGATCGGCAACGTAGGCCGCTGCCTCCAAGGCACGTCGGTGCAGACTGTGGTCGAGCAACCGCTCGCATAGCCGAAGTAGCTCGATGAAATGCGCGTCCAGCCCAGCCCTGCCGGCGCGCACAGGCTCCAGCGCATCTTCCAGCGCGTGCACCAGATCAGCGGCGGCATCAAGGCGCAACATGCGCAGGCCGCTTTTCTGCGAGTGCAGGGCACGGAACACAGCGTGCACCGGATCCATGGCAGCTGGCTCGGCCCCAGCCTTGGCTAGCGCCCTGCCTAGCTCGGCGCCGGCCTGGGCCCACTCGATCAGGAACTCGGCGAACAGGCGTTCCTCGGCGGTTGCCGAATCGATGCGGGCGCGCAGCGGGTCGATCCACATCGGGGCGTGCCTGAACCTCGTGAGTGGCCGCAACGAGGCCGGCATGGATCATCGCAAGCCAGGGGCGTCGGGGTCCATGCCCTCGTTGGCAAAGGCCCCTACTCGCGCCCGGTGACGATGCGCAGGATAGCCGGCACGTCGCTTTCCAGTACGCCGCGACGGGCGCGCGCCAGGTGCAGCTGGTCCGCGAAGCCCTGGGCCTCGCTCGGCAGCGCGCCCACCAGCTGGCTGTCGTCGCCGCGCAGCAGCAGCGCGCCCTCGCCGGCCGCGCTGTACAGATCGATGCGGCTGCGCTGGTCGCCGCGCACGTGCACGACCATGGAAGGCGGCTGCGGATCAGGGCGCAGGAAACGCCCCTGGTCGCCGCGATGGCAGGCCTCGTCGGCGACCAGCTGCTGCAGCGAGGGCAGCAGGTCGGTCTGCTGGAAGGGCGCGCGGATCTCGCCGGCAGGCAGGCCGCTGGCACCGGCCACCAGCATCGGCACCCGCGCCAGCGCGCGCTCGCCATAGCGCTCGCGCTCCCCGGGCCGCAGCGGCGTCATGCTGCGGTGGTCGCCGAGCACGATCAGTACGCCATCGCGCAGGAAGCCGGTGCCCTCAAGGGCACGGTAGAACTCGCCGAAGGCGCGGTCGGCGCGACGGAAGGCGGCCTCTTCGCTGAGCGCTCCGGTATCGCGGTCGAGGAAGGGCGGGTGCGCTTCCACATTCAGCAGAAAGCTGACCCAGGGCTGCGCCGGCGCATGGTTCAACCACTGCAGCAGGCGCTGGTACAGGGCGGCGTCGTCGGCAGCGTTGAACGGCCCGCGCGGCATGCCGGCATAGAACGGATGCTCCGCGCCTTCCCAGTAGTCGAACTCCAGCGACTTGAACCAGCTCGGCTTGTCGAGGAAGCCGAGGTCGCCGGTGGTGAAGAAGCCGCTCCAGTAGCCGTGCTCACGCAGGGCACGCGGCAGCGCAGTGGCCGGGTCCTCGAAGCCGGCGAAGGCCTTGAGGCTGGCGTAGCGGCCCGGCTGGGGCAGCGGGTACTCGCCGGCGATCAGCGCGATCAGGCCGTGGTCGGTGGTGAAGCCGTTGGCGTGGAAGGCGCTGAACCAGGTGTTGGCGCGGGCGATGTCATCGAACTCCGGCACCCAGCTGTCGCTGTCGACTCCGGCCTCACGGCCGAGCCCGCTGTGGTAGCTCGACAGCGACTCCCAGATCAGCACCAGCACGTTCGGGCGCCGCGCTTGCCCGGCTTCGCAGTGCAGCGCCGGGGCCTGGACGCGCTGTTCGAGCGCCTGCACGAAGGCCGGGCTGTAGGTTTGGGACACGCCCTGCTCGCGATGCAGCTGCCACAGGTTCATGAAGGAATCGCCGTTGACGTGGGCCGGCGCCGTGCCGCCCAGCGCCGCGCCCAGACCCAGCATCAGCACGCCGCCAGCGCCCAGGGCCGCGGCCCGCCGCGGATGCCGCGGCTGCGGCCACAGGCTCAGCGCCAGTATGCCCAGGCCGAGCAGGGCCAGCCCTGGCAGCAGCACCGGCTGCTGCTGCAGGATGGCGCGGGCGAAGCGTTCGGTGGCGTCCCACTCGGCCCCGAACTTGAAGACATCCAGCAGATACAGGCGCGTGTTGAGCACGCTGATGATCGAGAAGTCGGCCAGCATCAACAGCAGCAGCACGACCGCCAGCAGCATGGCCAGCCCGCGCAGCAGGCCGCGCGGCAGCCACAGGCCAAGCGCCACGCTGCCAAGGCCCAGGGCCAGCAGCCAGGCATCGTGGCCGAAGGCGGCGCGCCCCATGCAGCCGCCGCAGTTGGCATTCGGCCCGAACACCGCCTCGACCTTCAGCGCGCGCAGCACGGCGACCAGCACCAGCGCCGCTGCCAGCAGGTAGGGCGCCGACCGGTGCAGGACTTTCAGCAGGCGGCCGAGCGATGAAGCGGTGGATGAGGGCACGTCGGACTCGAAACCGGAAATCGAAGGCGCGCCATGATGCGTGAAGCCGCCGTCGCCTGCAGCGATGCGGATCATGGCCGTGCGGGCTGGCTACACTGCAGCGATGCGCCGAAGCCTGCCCCTGCTGATCGCCATCGCCCTGGCCCTGCCGGCCGGTGCGCAGACCGTCTACAAGCTGGTCCGCCCCGACGGCACGGTGCACTACACCGATCGCCGGCCCGCGGACATCGATGGCGTCGAAACGATCCAAGTGCGCGCCGAGGTGCAGCAGATCGCCCGCCTGCGCGTCGAGTCCGACCGCGAGCTGCGCCACGCCGTGGTCGGCAACGTCCTGCACGGGCCGCTGGAAATCCGCCTGCTCGCCGCCGAGGCCAGCAACCTGCAGAGCGAGCCCGCCCTGCCCCTGCGCACCGTGCTGGCGGGCGAGGGCGAACAGCGGGTGGCGGTGTTCGGGCCGCTGGACCCGGCCCAGGGCTGGGGCTTCTCGCTGCAGCTGCAGGCCATGCCCGGCGACCCGCGCGCCGTGCACCAGGACGTCGACTACGCCCTGCCCTTCGACAGCGGCGGCTGGCGGATCGACCAGGGCTGGGGCGGCCGCTTCAGCCATACCTCGCCCGAGTCCCGGCATGCGGTCGACTTCAGCGCCCCCGAGGGCACGCCGGTGCTGGCGGCGCGCGAGGGCGTGGTGATGCAGATCGCCGACGACTTCCGCGGCGCCGGTCTCGATCTGGAGAAGTACGGCGCGCGCGCCAACTTTGTCCGCGTGCTGCATGCCGACGGCAGCATGGGCCTGTACGCGCACCTCGCCCCCGAGTCGGCGCGGGTGCGGCCGGGCGCACGGGTGCGCGCGGGCCAGGTGATCGGCGCGGTCGGCAGCACCGGCTATTCCACCGGCCCACACCTGCACTTCGTGGTGCAGGTGAACCGCGGGCTGAAGCTGGAATCGGTGCCCTTCCGCATGCGGGGGCCGAGCGGCGCGTTGCGCATTCCTGGCGCGCCCTGACCCGGTAGCACGGGAGCCGCGCGGGCGGGCCTCGGGCGCTGCGGTAGAATCCGCGCCCCTTTGCTGCCCTGAGCGTCGCTGCACGGCGACCGCCTGCCCATGATCACCGAAGCCGCGAAAGAGGCGATGCGTCGCCGCACCTTCGCCATCATTTCCCATCCCGACGCCGGCAAGACCACGCTGACCGAGAAGCTGCTGCTGTTCGGCGGCGCGATCCAGATGGCCGGCTCGGTCAAGGGCCGCAAGGCCGCGCGCCATGCGACCTCCGACTGGATGGCACTGGAAAAGGAGCGCGGCATCTCGGTGACCAGCTCGGTGATGCAGTTCCCCTACGAGGGCCGCATCGTCAACCTGCTGGACACGCCCGGCCACGCCGACTTCGGCGAGGACACCTATCGCGTGCTCACCGCGGTCGACTCGGCGCTGATGGTGATCGACGTCGCCAAGGGCGTCGAGGAACGCACGATCAAGCTGATGGAGGTCTGCCGCCTGCGCGACACGCCGATCATGAGCTTCATCAACAAGCTCGACCGCGAGGGCAAGGACCCGATCGAGCTGCTGGATGAAATCGAACAGGTGCTGGGCATCGCCTGCGCCCCGATCACCTGGCCCATCGGCATGGGCAAGCGCCTGAAGGGCGTGGTGCATCTCGTCACCGGCGAGGTCCATGTGTTCGAGTCGGGCCGCAATTTCACCCGCCAGGACTCGACCATCTTCCCGAGTCTCGATGACCCCGGCCTCGCCAAGCTGGTCGGCGCCGAGCTGCTGGACGAGGCCCGCGAGCAGCTGGAGCTGGTGCAGGGCGCGGCCCAGCCTTTCAACCTCGACGACTACCTGGCCGGCAAGCAGACCCCGGTGTTCTTCGGTTCGGCGGTGAACAACTTCGGCGTGCAGCTGCTGCTGGACTTCTTCGTCGAGCACGCACCCTCGCCGCGCCCGCGCGCCACCAGCACGCGCGAAGTCGCGCCGGGCGAGGAGCCGCTGACCGGCTTCGTGTTCAAGATCCAGGCCAACATGGACCCGCAGCACCGCGACCGCGTGGCCTTCATGCGCATCTGCTCCGGCCACTTCACCGCCGGCATGAAGACCTTCCACGTGCGTACCGGCAAGGACATGAAGATCGCCAACGCGCTGACCTTCATGGCTTCCGACCGCGAGATCGCCGTCGAGGCCTGGCCAGGCGACGTGATCGGCATCCACAACCACGGCACCATCTCGATCGGCGACAGCTTCACCGAGGGCGAGCCGCTGTTCTTCACCGGCATTCCCAACTTCGCGCCCGAACTCTTCCGCCGCGCGCGCCTGCGCGACCCGCTCAAGCTGAAGCAGCTGCAGAAAGGCCTGGCCCAGCTCAGCGAAGAAGGCGCCACCCAGTTCTTCAAGCCGCTGATGAGCAACGACCTGATCCTCGGCGCGGTCGGCGTGCTGCAGTTCGACGTGGTGGCGTATCGCCTGAAGGACGAGTACAGCGTCGACGCCAGCTTCGAGCAGGTCGGCGTCGCCACCACCCGCTGGATCCGCTGCGACAACGCCAAAAAGCTCGAAGAGTTCCGCGAGCGCAACGCCAACAACCTGGCCATCGATGCAGCGGGTCACCTGGTCTATCTGGCGCCCTCGCGGGTCAACCTGCAGCTGACCCAGGAGCGCTGGCCGGAGGTGCGTTTCGACGCAACGCGCGAGCATGCGCAGGCAGTGGGGATGGACTGAGAGCCTGTGAGAACCGGCCGCCTCGGGCCGCAGGTGGCGCCACTCCGGACAGCCAGTTCGCGCGGCGTGATCAAACCAGCCCGGCCAGCTGCAGCACGATGCCCAGGCTCGCGCAGACCCCGAGCACAGCGAACACGCCGCGCCTGGCGACGAACACCAGCAGGACCGCGATCGCGGCCAGCACCAGCGCCATCGGCTGCAGGCTGCCCATCACCGGCAGCAGCAGATCGACCGGGCCGGCCTCGACGCGGGCACGCTCGGCGAACAGGGTGTTCAACGCGAACCACAGGGCGAGGTTGGCGATCACGCCGACCACGGCGGCGGTGATCGCCGCCAGCGCGTCGCCGAGCCGCCGCCGCCCGCGCAGGCGCTCGATGTAGGGCGCGCCGGCGAAGATCCAGACGAAGCAGGGCAGGAAGGTCACCCAGGTGGTGAGCAGGGCGCCCAGCGTGGCGGCCAACAGCGGCGCGATGCCCGTCGCCTCGCGGAACGCCGCAAGAAAACCGACGAACTGGGTGACCAGGATCAGCGGGCCGGGCGTGGTTTCGGCAAGCCCCAGACCGTCCACCATCTCGCCCGGCTGCAGCCAGCCATAGACCTCGACACCCTGCTGCGCCACATAGGCCAGCACCGCATAGGCACCGCCGAAGCTCACCACCGCCATCTGCGAGAAGAACAGCGCGATGCGGCTGAACACGTGCTCGCCGCCCAGCGCCCACAGCAGGCCGCCGACCGTCAGCAACCAAAGCAGTGCGCACAGCGCGGCCGCGCGCAGGGTGCCCGGGTGCTGCACGTCGCGCAGGGCGTGCGCGTCATCGCCATGACCGACCGGCCGCCAATGCCCAGCACTCAGCAGGCCCAGCAGTCCGGCGCCGAGCACCACCAGCGGAAACGGTGCGTCGAACACGAACAGGGCGATGAAGGCCGCGACCGCCACCGCCATCGGCAGGGCCGCGCGCAGGGTGCGCTGGGCCAACCGGATCAGGGCCTGCAGCACCAGGGCCAATACCGCCGCCTTCAGGCCGAAGAACAGACCTTCGACCACCGCGACATCGCCGAGCAGCACGTAAACGACGGACAGCGCGAGGATCGCCAGCGCGCCCGGCAGAATGAACAGCAGGCCCGCCAGCAGACCGCCGCGCACGCCGTGCAGCAGCCAGCCGACATAGGTCGCGAGCTGCTGCGCCTCCGGGCCTGGCAGCAACATGCAGTAGTTCAACGCGTGCAGAAAGCGCGACTCGTCGATCCAACGCTTGTCCTCGACCAGCAGGCGGTGCATCAGGGCGATCTGCCCCGCTGGCCCACCGAAGCTCAGCAGGCCGATGCGCCACCAGACGGCCAGGGCGTCGCGGAAAGGTACGGATGCAGGAGCAGTGGGCTCCGCTCGCTTCTGTGAATGCTCTGGCGACCCATGGCGTGGCAGGTGCATGCCGTCACTCCTCTCCGGTTGCGCGGCGCAGTGCCTGGACTTCGCGGGCGTCCAGCGCGCGAACCGCGCCCTTGGCCAGACCGCCCAGCAGCAGGGGGCCGATCGCCACGCGCATCAGCCGCAGAACGGGGAGTCTGCCTACCGCAAGCAGTCGACGGATATGCCGATTCCGACCCTCATCCAACACAATTTCCAGCCATGCCGTGCGCTCGCTCTGGCGCAGCAGCGCGATCGAAACGGCGCCGAGACGCTCGTCGCCATCGACCACGCCTCCACGCAGCCGCGCCAGCAACTCCGCCTCCGGCTGGCCCTCGACCTGCACCCGGTAGGTCTTGTGCAGCGGCGTACGCGGCTCCGTCAGCGCGGCGTTGAAGGCAGGGTCATTGCTCAGCACCAGCAGGCCCTCGCTGGCCTGGTCGAGGCGACCGGCCGGCGCCACCCAGGGCAGGTCCAGGCCATCCAGGCAGCGATAGACGGTGTCGCGGCCACGCTCATCGCGCGCCGTGGTGACCAGGCCGCGCGGCTTGTTCAGGGCTAGATAGACGCGTTCGGCAGCCTGCGCCTGCCCGCCGTCGACGACGATGCGCGGCTCGTCCAGCGCGGTCGGCGACTCCGGATCGGTGACCACACGCCCGCGTACGGTGACACGCCCGGCGCGCACCCAGCGTTCGGCTTCGGATCTGGAGCACAGGCCGCGCTTGGACAGCACGCGGGCCAGGCCGTAGCGGGGAGTACGAGGGGTTTGAACAGACATCGCGAAGTGGCAGAGCGTTTGCATCCAAGCTGGGCGTCGGACGCGTAAAACCACGGGTCAGGGCCTGCAAGTGTGCCCCAGCCAGATGCAATCGCGTCGCGATTCACCGCGAAATCACCGCCCACCCCCACAATCGCGCCCATGCCTGAACTGCCCACGCCCGACCCGGCACACCCGCCGCGCGCCCTGCCCTCCCCGATTGCCTCCGTGCTGCGCTGGTTCGACAGCAGCGTGCAGCCGGCCGACGCAGGCGATCCCGGCCGCATCGACTGGCTCCGCGTGGTGCCCTTCATCGGCCTGCACCTCGCCTGCCTCGGCGTGATCTGGGTCGGTGTGTCCTGGTTCGCGGTGGCCGTCGCGGCCGCGCTGTATGCGCTGCGCATGTTCGCGATCACCGGCTTCTACCACCGCTACTTCTCGCACAAGGCCTTCAAGACCTCACGGCCGATGCAGTTCGTGTTCGCCGTGATCGGCGCGATGAGCGTGCAGCGCGGTCCGCTGTGGTGGGCCGCCCACCATCGCCACCACCATCGCCATTCCGACCAGCCGGGCGACCTGCATTCGCCGGTGCAGCACGGCTTCTTCCGCTCGCACATGGGCTGGTTCCTGACCCGGCGGGCTTTCGGCACCGACACCGCCGCGATCGGCGATCTCGCCAAGTACCCGGAGCTGCGCTTGATCGATCGCTTCGACGTGCTGATTCCCGTCGCGCTGGCGACCGGGCTGTTCCTGCTCGGCGGCTGGCTGGAGACGGCCGCGCCGGGGCTTGGGACCAGCGGTCCGCAGCTGCTGATCTGGGGCTTCTTCATCTCCACCGTGGTGCTGTTCCACGCCACCGTGACCATCAATTCGCTGGCCCACCAGATCGGCAGCCGCCGTTTCGAGACTCGCGACAACAGCCGCAACAACTGGTGGCTGGCCCTGCTGACCTTCGGCGAGGGCTGGCACAACAACCACCATCATTTCCCCGGTTCAGCGCGCCAGGGCTTCCGCTGGTGGGAAATCGACCTGACCTATTACGGCCTGAAGCTGATGACCTGGCTGGGCCTGGTCTGGGACCTGAAGCCCGTGCCCGCGGGCTTGAAGCGCGGCAAGGACTGACATGCGCATCGCAGTGGTGGGATCCGGCATCGCCGGCATGGCGACAGCCTGGCAGCTCGCGCGCGAGCATTCGGTCGTACTGTTCGAGGCGGATTCCCGCCTGGGCGGCCACACGCACACGCACACGGTCGAACGCGAGGGCCGCAGCTTCCAGGTCGACTCGGGCTTCATCGTCCACAACCCCGAGAACTACCCGCTGCTCACCGCGATGTTCCGCGAGTTGGGCGTCGAGACCCAGCCGACCACGATGAGCTTCTCGGTGCACAGCGAGCGCACCGGACTCGAATACAACGCCGGCACCTTGAACGGGCTGTTCTGCCAGCGCCGCAATCTGCTGCGCCCGCGCTTTTACCGGATGGTCGCCGACATCCTGCGCTTCTACCGCGAGGCCCCTGCCCTGCTCGAAGGCGACGCGCAGGGCCCGGCGCTGGGCGACTACCTGCGCGAGCACCGCTACTCGCCGATGTTCATCGACGAGCATCTGATCCCGATGGCCTCGGCGCTGTGGAGCTCGCCGTCCGACCGCGTGCTGCAGTTCCCGGCGCGCTACCTCGTCCAGTTCATGGCCAACCACCACATGCTGAGCGCCGGCGCACGGCCGACCTGGCGGGTGGTCAAGGGCGGCTCCAGCGCCTACATCCGCGCGCTCGAAAGTCGCTGGCGGGTCGAAGCGCGGCTGTCGTCGGCGGTGCAGTCGGTGCGCCGGGTCGAGGGCGGCGTCGAGATCACCACGCCGCACTATGCCGAGACCTTCGACCAGGCCGTGCTCGCCTGCCACAGCGATCAGGCGCTGAAGCTGCTGGATCAGCCCAGCGAGCGCGAGCGCGAGGTGCTGGGCGCGATCCGCTACCAGCCCAACGAGACGGTGCTGCACACCGATGCGCGCCTCTTGCCGAAGAACCCGCGCGCATGGGCGGCGTGGAACGCGCACATCCCGGCCTCGCCCAGCGCCGACTGCACGGTCAGCTACTGCATGAACCTGCTGCAGGGCCTGACATCGCGCGAGCCCTTCGTGGTCACGCTGAACCGCACGGCCGCCATCGACCCGGGCAAGGTCATCGCGCGCATGCGCTACGCCCACCCTGAATACACCCACGCCAGCGTCGCGGCTCAAGCGCGGCGCGACGAGATCAACGGCGTCGACCGGATCTGGTATGCCGGCGCCTATTGGGGCTGGGGCTTCCATGAGGACGGCATCCGCTCGGCGATCGACGTGGTGCGTGCGCTGGGCGTGCGCTGGCCGCAATGAAGCCGGACGCCGACCCGCGACCGCTGGCCAGCGCGGTCTATGTCGGCCATGTGCAGCACCGCCGGCATGCACCGCACCCGCATGCCTTCCGCTATCCGCTGTTCATGCTCTACCTCGACCTCGATGAGCTCGACCGGGTATTCGCCGGACGCTGGCTGTGGTCGGTCGGCCGCCGCAATGTGGCCGCCTTCCATCGCGAGGACTACCTTGGTGATCCCTCGGTGCCGCTGGACGAGGCCGTGCGCCGCCGCTATGCCGAAGTCACCGGACGCCGCCCCGAAGGCCCGGTCCGCCTGCTGACCCATCTGCGCTACTTCGGCTACAGCTTCAACCCGGTCAGCTTCTACTACTGCTTCAAGGCCGATGGCGAGACGCTCGACGGCATCGTCGCCGAAATCACCAACACGCCCTGGAAAGAGCGGCACAGCTATGTGCTGCCGATCGATGGCGCCAAAGCCGACGCCGACGCCCGCGGCGACGGCGACGGCGAGACCACCCTGCCTGCAGGCCGCTGGCGCTGGCGCTTCGACAAGCGCTTCCACGTCTCGCCCTTCATGCCCATGGACCGCGGCTACGACTGGCGCTTCAACGCGCCGGACGCGCGCCTGTTCGTGCACATGAACATCGAACGCGCCGACGGCCGTGACTTTGACGCCACCCTCACCCTGCAAAGGCGCCCACTGTCTGCGTGCGTGCTCGCCGGCTGCCTGCAGCGGCATCCCTGGATGACCGCCAAGGTGGTCTTCGCCATCCACTGGCAGGCACTGCGGCTGTGGCTCAAGCGCAATCCGGTCTACGACCACCCTCGCAAAACACATTCGTGATGACGCGCAGTCGACGCAGCGGCGTGCAAGCTGCCCTCCACCCTCGCAGCACCCGCCGAGCACACGCATGAATTCCCGCACCGAAGCCAGCCCCCTGTACTCAGGCGAACCCTTGGGCAGTCAGCTCGAAGCCCTGCCCATGGCGGCACTGAAGGGTCTGGACCGGCGCCTGCGCGCCCAGCTGCTCGGTCGACTGGCAGGCCTGCGCGAGTGCGAGCTGGTGGTCGAGGACGCCGAAGGCCAGGTCAAGCTCGGTCGTTCGATCGAAGGCCGCGAGACCCTGCGCTGCCGTATCCGCATCTTCGACCCGGCCTTCTATCGCATGGTCGCGGCGCAGGGCTCGGTCGGCGCCGGTGAGTCCTACATGGACGGCCACTGGCAGTGCAGCGACCTGGTCACGCTCGTGCGCATCCTGGTCATCAACCGCGACCTGCTGGACGCGATGGAAGGCGGCCTGGCGCGTCTCGGCGGCTGGGCGATGAAGGCCTGGCACGCCCTGCAGCGCAATACGCGCGCGGGCAGCCGCCGCAACATCGCGGCGCACTATGACCTCGGCAACGACCTGTTCAAGCTGTTCCTCTGCGACAACCTGATGTACAGCGCGGCGGTGTTCGACGACCCCGCCGAAGCGCTGGAGGTCGCCTCCACCCGCAAGCTCGACCGCATCTGCCAGAAGCTCGACTTGAAGCCCGGCGAGCGCGTGGTCGAGATCGGGACTGGCTGGGGCGGCTTCGCAATCCACGCGGCCCGCCACTACGGCGTGCATGTCACCACCACCACGCTGTCCAAGGAGCAGCGCGAGCTGGCGCTGGCGCGGATCGAAGAAGCCGGCCTGTCGGACCGCATCAGCGTGCTGCTGTCCGACTACCGCGACCTCAGCGGTACCTACGACAAGCTGGTCTCGATCGAGATGATCGAGGCCATCGGCCACCAGTACCTCGACACCTACTTCGCCAAAGTCCGCAGCCTGCTCAAGGACGATGGCATGGCCCTGATCCAGGCCATCACCATCGAGGACCACCGCTACGAGGTCGCGCTGAAAGCCGTCGACTTCATCAAGCGCTTCATCTTCCCGGGCAGCTTCATCCCCTCGATCCACGCCATGCAGGGCGCGATCTCGCGCTCGACCGATCTCAAGCTCTACAACCTCGAGGACATCGGCCCGAGCTATGCGCTGACCCTGCGCCACTGGCGACAGCGCTTCCTCGCCCGGCTCGATGAAGTGCGCGCCCTGGGCTACCCGGAGCGCTTCATCCGCATGTGGGAGTTCTATCTCTGCTACTGCGAGGGCGGCTTCATCGAGCGCTCGATCGGCGACGTCCAGCTGCTGCTGACCGCGCCGCGCTGCCAGCGCGCCGAGTATCTGCCTGATCTGCAAGGCGCCCGCGCGCCGCAGCTGCACGCATGAAGCTGCTGGCCAACATCGTCTGCTTCCAGCTGGTCTGGATGATCACGGTGGGCGGCGCAGCCCAGGGCCTGTGGTGGACCGGCCCGCTGGCGGTACTGGCTTTCGCCGCCTGGCAGGTGCCGCTGTCGCCGGCCCCGCGTGCAGACCTCAAGCTCATGGTGATCGCCGCAGTCGCCGGCTTCGCCATCGACAGTGCGCTGGTGCTGTCAGGCTTGCTCAGCTTCCGCACGCCGGTGCCCTGGGACTTCGCCGCGCCGATCTGGATCGTCGCCCTGTGGGTGGCGTTTGCGCTGACCCTGAACCACTCGATGGATTCGCTGAAGCGGCGGCCGGTGCTGGCCGTGCTTCTGGGCCTTCTGGGCGGTCCGCTGGCCTACTGGGTGGCGGCGCACGTGTGGAACGCAGTCGACCTCAACGGCAGCGCCCTGCTCGGGCTCGCCGTGATCGGCCTGGTCTGGGCCCTGATCACGCCCATGCTGCTGGCTTTGGCCGAGCGCCTCAAACACGCGCCGCGAGCCGCCTGAGATGGCTCCACTGGACCCGCAAACCCTGCTGATCGCCACCGCCGGCCTCGCCGTGCTCGGCATGACCGGCGTATGGCTGCTGCAGATCCGTACCCGCAATGCCGGCTACGTCGACGTCGCCTGGGCCGCCCTGCTCGCGATCGCCGCCCTGCTCTACGGCAGCTTCGGGCCGGGCGCGGGCCTGCCGCGACTGTTGATCGCCATGCTGGGCGGCATCTGGGGCGTGCGGTTGGCCCTGCATCTGCTCTCGCGGGTGCTGCACGAAGCCGAGGACGGCCGCTATGCGGCCCTGCGCGAGCACTGGCAGGGACACCAGGGCAAGTTCTTCGGCTTCTTCATGGCCCAGGCCCTGCTGGTGCTGCTGTTCTCGCTGCCCTTCCTGGCCGTCGCCACCAACCCGCACACCGGCTTCAGCCTCAGCATGCTGCTCGGCGTGCTGGTCTGGGCCGGCAGTCTTGCAGGCGAGAGCCTGGCCGACATGCAGCTGGCGAAGTTCCGCAGCTGCCCCGGCAACCGTGGCAAGACCTGCCGCCTCGGCCTGTGGAACTGGTCGCGACACCCGAACTATTTCTTCGAGTGGCTGCACTGGTTCGCCTACGTGCTGCTGGCCTGGGGCTCGCCGCTGTGGTGGCTGAGCCTGATCGGCCCGATCGCGATGCTGGTCTCGCTGCTTTGGGTGACGGGCATTCCCTACACCGAGCAGCAGGCCCTGCGCTCACGCGGCGAGGATTACCGCCGCTACCAGCAGGAAGTCAGCATGTTCTTCCCCTGGCCGCCGCGCCGCCCGCGCGACTGACGCCCTTTCCTTCTTCTTCCCGAGAGCCGACGCCCGATGAGCCTGATCGACCTGTGCGAACGCGGGCTGGTGCCCGATGCCCTGACCCGACTCGGCATCCGTCGCCTGTGTGCGCAGCGCCTGCGCGAGGAGCACGATGGCGACGCCGTGGCCGCTTGGGCACGCTTCCGCGAACTGCTGGACGGCCTGCGCCAAAGCCCCTTGGCGATCGAGACCGAGGCCGCCAACCGCCAGCATTACGAGGTGCCGGCGCGCTTCTTCGAGCTCAGCCTGGGCAAGCGCCTGAAGTACAGCAGCTGCTACTACCCGACCGGCCGCGAAACACTCGACCAGGCCGAAGAGGCGATGCTGACGCTGTATGGCGAGCGCGCTGAACTCGCCGACGGCATGCGCATCCTCGAACTCGGCTGCGGCTGGGGCTCACTCACCCTGTGGATGGCCGAACGCTTTCCGAACGCGCGAATTCTTGGCGTCTCGAACTCGGCCAGCCAGCGCGAGCACATCCTCGGCCAGTGCGCGAAGCGCGGCTTGAACAACGTCGAGATCCTGACCCGCGACGTCAACGTGCTCGACCTCGGCGAGCGCCGCTTCGACCGCGTGGTCTCGGTCGAGATGTTCGAACACGTGCGCAATTACCGCGTGCTCTTCGAGCGCATCAGCGGCTGGCTGGACCCGGGCGGCAAGCTGTTCTGCCATGTCTTCTGCCACCGCGAGCTGATGTACCCCTTCGAGACCGAGGGCGAAGACAACTGGATGGGCCGCTACTTCTTCACCGGCGGCCTGATGCCGGCGGCCGATACGTTTCTGCACTTCCAGGAGCACCTGCGGCTGGAGGAGCAGTGGCGCCTGTCGGGCACCCACTACGAGCGCACCAGCAACCACTGGCTGGAGAACCAGGACCGCCACGCCGACGAGATCCTGCGCCTGTTCGAGGACGTCTACGGCAAGGTCGAGGCGAAGGTCTGGGCGCAGCGCTGGCGCATGTTCTGGATGGCCTGCGCCGAGCTGTTCGGCTACGCCGGCGGCAACGAGTGGCTGGTGGCGCACTACCGGTTCCAGAAGCGCTGAGGTGATCGGCGGATTGCGCCCGATATGCTCAGCGCATTCTGGAAAGCGAGACGTGAGGCGGTGTCCGGCTCATGGTGGGCCAGGGCCCACCCTATGCGGCGCGAGGAATGAGAGCGCGTTGAGCCCCGACGAAGCGGGCGTTGGTCACCCGATCACGCTTCGCGGACTCATAGGGTGGGCCCCGGCCCACCGTGGCATCCGGGGCTCGCCATGCCCCCGAAGCCCGTGCCACGCGGAATGAGCCTCCCGGTTTCGCACCACGCCTGCGGTTCGGGATTCCGGGTCAACCCGCAGACCTGCGATTTACGCCAACCCCACCGCAGCCCGTACCCTGTACGGATGCCTGCCATCGTCCTTGCCACGCTCAACGCCCGTTACGCCCACGCCTCGATGGGCCTGCGCTGCCTGCGCGCCAACCTCGGCGAACTGCGCGATGACTCCGTTATCCGCGAGTTCGTGATCGGACAGAAGACCGAAGAAATCGTCGAGAAGCTGCTGGCCGAGTCGCCGCGCGTCCTCGGTCTCGGCGTCTACATCTGGAACGTCGAGGAAACCACGCGCCTTGTGGCCCAGCTGCGCGCGGTCGCACCGGAAGTGCGGATCGTCCTTGGCGGCCCCGAGGTCAGCCACGAAACGGATCAACAGCGCATCTGCGCGCTCGCCGACTACGTCATCACCGGCTGGGGCGATGTCAGCTTCGCCGAACTGGCGCGTGCCCTGCTCGCGGGCACACCGCCTGCCGGCAAGCTCATTCCCGGCGCGCAGCCACCGCTGGCCGAGCTGGCGCTGCCCTATGCCGAATACAGCGACGAGGACCTGCAGCGCCGGCACATCTACGTCGAGGCCTCGCGCGGCTGTCCCTTCAAGTGCGAGTTCTGCCTGTCGGCGCTCGACAAGACCGCCTGGCCCTTCCCGCTGCCCGCCTTCCTCGCCGAGCTGGAGACGCTGTACGCCCGCGGCGCGCGCCAGTTCAAGTTCGTCGACCGCACCTTCAACCTGAAGGTGGACACCTCGCTGGCGATCCTGCAGTTCTTCCTCGACAAACTCGAAGCTGCACCCGAGGACCCGCTGTTCGTGCACTTCGAGCTGATCCCCGACCACCTGCCCGAGCGCCTGAAGGCGATGATCGCGCGCTTTCCGCCCGGCAGCCTGCAGTTCGAGATCGGCATCCAGAGCTTCAACCCCGAAGTGCAGGCGCGCGTGTCGCGCAAGCAGAACGACGCCGCCGCCGAGTCCAATCTGCGCTGGCTGCGCGAGCACAGCCGCGCGCATCTGCACGTCGATCTGATCGCCGGCCTGCCGGGCGAGGACATGGCCAGCTTCGCCGCCGGCTTCGACCGCCTCGTGCGGCTGGCCCCGCACGAAATCCAGTTCGGCATCCTGAAGCGCCTGCGCGGCGCGCCGATCGCGCGGCACACCGCCGAGTTCGACCTGCGCTTCAACCCCGACCCGCCCTACAACATCCTCTCCACACGCGAGCTCGACTTCCCCACCCTGCAGCGCCTCTCGCGCTTTTCGCGCTACTGGGATTTGATCGCCAACTCCGGTCGCTTCCCGCGCACGCTGGGCCTGCTGCTGGGCGAAACACCCTTCGCCCACTTCCTCGCCTTCAGCGACTGGCTGTACGCCCGCATCGGCCAGACCCACGCGATCGCCCACGAACGGCTTGTGCTGCTGCTGCGCGAGCACCTGCTGGCGCGCGGCGACACACCAGGCGACGCGATCGACCGCCCCCTTATCGACGACTACCGCAACGCCGGCGGCCGCTCGCGCTTCGATTTCGAGCCTGCCGACAGCCCTGCACCGCTGCCACGGCAGCGCGATGCCCAGAAAGCGGGCGCCACGCCGAAGCGGCAGGCGCGGCATCTGCGGGCGGGGGCGTGAGGCCTGCTCTCTGGAGTAGACCGTAGGCGCAGCATCCGCGGGAATCCGTGCTCCCCTGTCTTCGCAGCGCCCTGGCCTTCAGCCGAGCGTCGCCCGACAGGTAAAAAACCCATTCACCGTCAACCGCCCCTGCTCTGGATCAGCGCTTAACAGCTCCGGCCGCGCGATGTCGCCGCTGTGGAAGAGGTCGCCACGATAGACGATCAGGCGGTTGAAGCGCGGCGGCACGGTGGCGATGTGCTCGAACCAGGGGTTGCCTTCGCGCATGTAGCCGGGCGCGATGTCGGGATAGCGGGCGTCGAAGTCTTCGGGGGCCAGGCGCACCGAATCCTGCGCCAAGGCCTCGATCTCGGGCATGGGGCGGCGCGGGCGGTAGAAGCTGGTGCCGCCAAGCTCAGGGCGATCGAACAGGTAGAGCACGCTGGCCGCGACCACGGTGCCGGGCTCGCTGCTGAGGCGGTCGCGGTGGCAGAAGCGCTGGCAGGGCGCGAGAGTCTCCGGCGCGCGGGTGACCAGGGCGAAGCGGCTGTGGGCGCGCAGGGTGCGGCGGGCGCCGAGTGCGGCGCGCGCGTGCTGGGCGAAGAAGTCGCAGAGGCGATCGGTGACCTCGGTGGCCAGCGGCAGCTCGGGGCCGGGGTAGGCATTCCAGGCGCCTTCGACGAAGCGCCCGCGGTGGGCGATCGCGGTGTCGAGCCAGGCCCGAGGGTCGAGCAGCACGGCGTCGAAGACCAGGCATACGTGGCCGTCGTGCAGCGGAACGATATGGCGCGTGGGATTGGGGTTGAACATGCGGGGCTGCCGGGAGTGCGGGCCTGCGCGTCGGTGTCGCGCTGGAAGGTGGATGCCGAGAGCGTGGGGACAGGTGACGCGATGGCGAGAGTCGCGCGAGAAACAGGCAACAGCAAGTCGATAGTTCGATCGGAAGCGCGAGCAGCGTGAGCCAACAGCGAGCAGCGCGCATCAAGCAGCAATCGGTAGAGGGCGCGACACACTCGGCGAATTGCGGGTGACGGGTAGCGGGTAGCGGGTAGCGGGCAGCGGGCAGCGGGCAGCGGGCAGCGGGGCAAGGATGCACGCCATGGTGGGCCAGAGCCCACCCTATTCCGGCGCCAGCAGGAAGCGCAGGGGGTCGGCGAGGCGCGCCGCCCAGGCCTGTTCGCTGTGATCGGTGCCGGGGTACTCGCGGCTTCGCCACTGCGCGGGCGGCAGCGGCGAGGCGTTGAACACGGTGTCGATTTCGCGCTGCAGAGGAGGATAAAGCGCGTCCAGGGTTTCGGTGCCGTGGTCCATCCAGATCTTCTGTTGGCCCAGCGTCGGCAGGCGCTCGCGCAGGTAGGTGCGCATCGCCTGCGCGAAGCTGTCGTCAGCGGGGTGGAAGCCACCGGGCCAGTGGGTGGAGAGTGCGGCGGCACCGCCGAACTGCTGCGGCTGCTCCAGCAGGGCGTAGAGGCTGATCAGCCCGCCCATGCTGGAGCCCATCAGGAAGCGATCCTTTGGCTTGCGCGAGACCGCGAAGCGCGACTCGATCGTCTGGCGCAATTCACCCACCAGGAAGCGCACGTAGGCATCGGCAGCAGGTGGTCCGGCGAACAGCGGTCGGCCCGGCTCGCGCTCGGCGACACGCCAGCGCTGGCGGTCGTCTTCCGGCATGGCCTCGAACACGCGCTGCGGGAGGTAGTCTCGATAGCGGTGCTCGCCGGCATTCCAGATGCCGACGACGATGAAGGGCCGCAGTGCGCCCGACTCGATCAGCGCCGCGGCCGTGCGCTCGACCTCCCAGGCCTGGCCGTTCCATGTGGTAGCGGCATCGAACAGCATCTGCCCGTCGTGCATGTAGAGCGTCGCGTAAGGCGCAGCGTCTGGATAGCCGGGCGGCAGCCAGACATCGACCATGCGTGCGGCCAACTCTGGGGGTGCGAACTCGATGCGCTCCACCCTGCCCGCTTCCACCTGGGGCAGGACTGGCGCAGGCGAGGGCTCGGCACGGGTGGCCAAGGGCACAAGCAGACCGCACAAGACCCGAATAATCAGTCGCATCGAACGCACTCCCGGATTGTTCGTCTTCATGACGCTAACGTCGATCTAAGGGCTGCGGCGCTAGGCTCCCGCCCACGCAAGTCGCATCCCGAGGATGCGAGCATCGACGCAGAGGGTGTGGAAAAACCCAGACGCCGTCGCGAGGGCGTCGCTGGGCGTTCGTGGCAAAGCGCGCTACGCGAATTCAAGGGAGTTTGGCTGGCCAAATGGCCGCAGAATTCGCGTGGCGCGCTGCCGCCACGGGCGTCCAGAGGCGGCCGCAGTAGGCGGATGGCTTTTTCACATGCTCTCAGAGGGTGTCTACATAATTAGCTACACTTGCGGCACCGTCCGTGAAGTGGCAGCACATGAGCGCAGCAGGCCGTCCCCGCAAGCTGGACCAGACCCATCTGACCGTTTTGAAGGAGATCGTCGAGGACGATCGCCTTTCGACCGTCTCCGAGGTTGCAACCGAATTTGCGCGGCGCACAGGGCTTGAGGTCCATGTGGGCACCGTACGCTCTGCGTTGAAGCGCGCGGGAATCGAGCGCAGGACTCCCCGTGCAGTGGCTGACGCGGATTCCAAACCTGCCCCTTCCACGCCTCGCTACGGCTACACAGATGCCCATCGACGGCTTGCCCCTGAGCAGGCCTACCCAAGTTGTCTCACGGATGCGGAGTGGGCATTGGTGCAGGACATTTTCAGCAACGAGGGCGGCCGCGGCCTGCCGCCGCGTTACGCGCGGCGTTCCTTGGTCGACGCGTGTTGCTACGTCGTCCGGACCGGGTGCGCGTGGCGCATGCTGCCGCGGGAGTTTCCACGTTGGCAGAACGTCTATCGCACCTTTCGGCGGTGGAGCGAGCAGGGCAAGTTCGAGCGGATGAACGACGTCCTGCGCGGCATGTGGCGTGCCCGAGAGGAGCGCCCCGAGGCGCCGACTGCGGCGATCATCGATGCGCAGTCCACGCGAGGCTCCCCCCAAGGCGGCGACCTTGGCTTCGACGCAGGCAAGAAGGTCAAGGGACGCAAGCGCCATCTGGTCGTGGACACGCTGGGTTTGTTGCTGGCAGTCAGCGTGACCGCCGCCAGCGTGCAGGATCGCGATGGCGCCCACCCGGTGGTCGCGTCAGCGATGTCCAAGCATCCGCAGATCCAGACGCTGTATGCGGATGGCGGTTACGCGGGCCAGTGTGCGCAGACGGTCTCACAGTCCCACGGCATCAAGGTCCAAGTGGTTCGCAGCGCTGCTCGATCAGCCTGCTGGGTTATGCCCGACCAGCTCGACCTGTTCGAGTCTCCGGCCAAGGCCAAGGGATTCATTGCGATCGCCAAGCGCTGGATCGTGGAGCGGACGCACGCGTGGAACGAGCGTGCGCGTCGGCTGGTGATGCATCACGATCGCAAGACCAGCGTATCCGAAGCTTGGGTTTGGCTCACCGAGGCGCGGATGCTGCTTCGACGCCTGACCACCTAATTTGTCAACACCCTCTCAGGACAGGAGAACACCTATGCAGGAACTGATCGCGGCGGGCAGCGGCATCGACTGGTGGGGCATCGCCACCTTCTGGGGTCTGCGCATCGCCGCCGCACTGCTCATCGTGCTGGTCGGCCTGTGGCTGGCGCGCCGCCTCTCCAACGCGCTGCGCAGCCTGCTGGAGCGCACCCGGATGGAGGCCATCCTCGCCAACTTCTTCAGCAACGTGGCCCACGCCGTCGTGCTGGTGCTGGTACTGGTCACCGCGCTGGATGCCCTGGGCGTGCCGCCAACCTCGCTGCTGGCAGTGATGGGCGCGGCCGGCCTGGCCGTGGGCCTGGCGATGAAGGACTCGCTGTCGAACATTGCCGCCGGCGTGATGCTGATCGTGCTGCGGCCCTTCCGCACCGGCGATGTCGTCGAGATCGCCGGCATTACCGGCGTGGTCGAGCAGGTGCGGTTGTTCCAGACCGTGCTGCGCAGCTTCCAGAATCACGAGATCACCCTGCCCAACGGCCAGATCACGGCCAGCCCGATCATCAACTACACCGCCCGCGCGCAGCGCCGGGTCGACATTCCGGTCGGCGTCGACTACGGCAACGACATCCGCGGCGCACGCGAGGCGCTGCTGGGCTTTGCCAAGGCGCATCCCAGCGTCCTGGCCGAACCGGCCCCCGATGTCATCGTCGACGCGCTGGCCGACAGCAGCGTCAACCTGGTGCTGCGCGCCTGGGTCAACACGCCGGACTTCGCGCAAACGCGCTCGGACCTGCTGGAGGCCGTGCATCGTGGCCTGCCGGAGGCGGGCTACAGCATTCCCTTCCCGCAGACCGACATGCACCTGCATCTGCCCGAGCCCGTGGCCAAGCTGCTGCAGCGCGCGCAGGGCGCGTCGAACGCCGAGGCGAGCGTCGACGGCAGAGGCTGATCGCTCGACGCGAGGGCTCACTGCACGGGCTCCTCGGCGTGCGCACGCTCAAGGATCCGTCGACGCAGACCATCGCTCTCGCGCGTCATCGGATAGCGCGCGGGATTGGCGGACGGCGGCGTCGCGAAGTCGAGGCCCTGCAGCAGGACCTGGGTCGAGCTCTGCACCTCGGTCTGTTCAATGGGGGCACCATCGAGCCATGCTTCGCGGCCGTCCCAGATCAGCTCGCGCGCCGCTGCGCCCAGCTCGAAGCCGACGCGCACGCGTCCGCCTTCGGCCTGCAGAAGATCGAGTTCGATGCGTTGCGACTGCCGCGGCAAGCCCTCGAAGCGCCAGTGCTGGCGGGCTGCATCCTGCTCGATCCGCAGGCCCAGAGCTTCGCCATCGCCGAACGGGATGCGCGCCTCGGCGTTGGTCCACGCTGCCGGCAGCGCGGGCACGAAGCGCAGGGTGTTGCGCAGCAGATCGGGGCGAACGCCGAGGTAGTCCTGCCAGGCGTTGCGGGTGAACTCGGCGACACTCCAGGACTGCGCGTAGGTGCCCGAAGGCACCGGCCTGCCGTGTTCGCCAAGCGCTGCATCGAGCAGCTCGCTCATGCTGCCGCGCGTGCCGACTTCAAGGATCTGTCGCGCCAGCTCGCGCGTCAGTCGCCAGGCGAGCTCCTGCTGGCCGTGGCGGTTGAGTGCGGTGATGGTGAAGCCCGCATTCCAGCCCCAGACCGTGCCGTTGTGATAGGCGGCGTCCTTGTGGTGCAGCGCGGGCTGGCCGTGACGCAGGGCCTCGTGGCGCGGATGGAACCAGGGATGCGCAGGCTCCAGCGAAGCGATCCCATACGGAAACAGCAGATGCTCGACGCTGTCGCGCAGCAGTCGGGCCTCCGCCTGCGTATCGAGGATCGGCGCCCAGGGCACGCTGATCAGCATCAGCGCGTTGGGCCGTCGAGCGAGATCGGCGCTGCCGTCGGCGCGCAGGCGATCGGCGATGCGTCCGTCGATCACGAAGCGCTTCAGCACAGCCTCGCGGGCACGCCGTGCCTGCGCGCGCCAGGCCTGTGCATCGCCGCCCTGCCCGCGCGCTTCGGCGAGCTCGGCGGCGCTCTCCAGCGCGGTGATCCACAGCGCCTGGATCTCGACCGCACGATCGCCGCGCGGCGACCAGGCCGGGCCGTTCTCGTAGACCCGCGCATCCATCCAGGTATCGGCATCGGCATGCCGCAGCAGGCCCTCGGCGTCGAGGTGGCGCTGCGCGCCGTCGAGGTAGAGACGCGCGAGATCGATCAGGCGATCGGCGAAGCCGGCATCGCCGCTGTGGCGCACGTACTCGAGCCCCGCGCGCAGCAGCCAGGGCGTGCCGTCGACGGTGTTGTAGATGGTCGGCTGGTTGGTTGCCACCCGATTGGGCACGCGGCCATAGTCGGGCGAGGACGGGTCGCGCTGCTGGCGCGCGGCAAAGGCATCGAGCACCGCGCGGGCCTCGTCGAAGCGGCCCGAAACCAGCAGGGTGCCCGGCAGCGCGATGAAGGTGTCGCGCCCCCAGTTGTCGCGGAACCAGGGCAGGCCGGCCCAGATGCCCGGCCCGTACTGCTCGACCACGAAGCTGTGCGCGCTGGCCTGGGCCCACAGCAGGGCGCGGTTGAAGTCGGCGTCCGGGGTGATGAGGCGGGCTCGGCTGAGGCGCCGATGCTGCAGTTCGACCTGCTGTTGCCAGCTGTCCTGCGCAGCCAGCGCGCGCGCCGACGCGATCGCTTCTTCGCGATTCTCGGCAAAGGCGATGTGCAGGGTGAAGCGCCTGCCGGGCGTAGTCCGATGGAGGCGGATGGACATTGCTTCGCCGTGAGCGGAGGGGCTCGATTCGATACGCAGCGGTGCGTCCGCGCTGAGTGCGATCCAATCTGGATGGCCGTCCTTGGGCGTCGGTGCCGGCGGCGCCAACAGCAGGACACCAACCTCAGCGACCTCTTCGACGCGATAGCCCGAAAGCGCGGCGCTCCACAGGGGCATCAAGGCGAGTTCGGCCGCGTTGTTGGATTCGATTCGCAGACTGAGCGCAGTTCGGCCCGTATGCAGCAGCAGGCAGTCGCGCGCATTCGCATGCTCGACGCAGTGACCATAGGGGTACAGGGTTTCGCTGCGCGCGGCGTCTCTCTGCAATCGCTGCCCGTCCAGGAAGGCCGCGCGATCCTCGAACAGGCTGAGCTCACCGATGCGATAGCCGACGCCGACGCCGTGACCATGCGTCCAGCCCTCGTGGTAGCCGGCGCGGTTGTCGCTGGCGATGAACTGCGCGCGCTCGCCGGGTGCGATCCGGATCGCCATGGCTTCGAAGAAGCGTGCGGCGTCGGTTTCTGCGCTGCCTTCGATCGCAGCTCGATTGGACGCCTGGACATCGACGCCCGGATAGGCGTGGACATCGCCTGTGGGCGCGCGCGTCGCGCAGCCAACGCCGACCGCGATGAGCAACACACCGAACAGCGCCAGAGCAAGTCGAGCGCCGTTCGACGTCGAGGGAACCGCAGACTTTGGCATGCGCAGGGCTCGTGTTGATCCGAGCCGGATGCTAGCCGTGTGGCGGCAGCAATCCGTGCTGCAGCTGCGAGGCATACGTATGCAGACCAGCCCACCCGGCCTCGCTGTCTGGCATCGTCGAGGGCCCGCCACGACGGAAGGCCGCGATGTCGAGCCCAATGAGCAGTCCATCGACCACGCCGACGCAGCGATTCGGCCTGCCCCAATCGCGGCGCCGCGCCCGCGTAGTTCTTGGCCTCGCGCTGCTGCTGGTGGCTGCGCCGGCCGCCGTGCAGGCCGAAGACAGCCTGCCCGCCGACTGCGATGCATCGGGCCATTTCCGCGTGCTCGCGCGCTCGGACCTGCCGGCCGAGGCGGCGGCGATCTGGCTCGATGAGCAGCGGCTGCGCTGGCCGCAGGCGCCATCCGACAAGGGCATCGTCCTGCTGCACGCGGAAGACGTGATCCGTCTGGACGCCGAGGGGCGCCCCGATGCCGGGGTCGCGCAGCACCGCTTGACGGCGGTCACCCATGTCCTGCCGCTCGCCAAGGGGCAGCGCACCGCCTGGTTCGGCGGCGGCATGGAGTTCGTGCTGCCGGTGGCTGCCGACATCGGCGTGCTGCTTCGTGGCGATCTGCTGCTGGCCGCCCTCGATGCCGAGGGCCGCGTGCAGACCATGACCCGTGTGCAGCACGCGGCCGCACTCGATGATCGCTACGCGGCGGCGCTCGACGCGCCGCTCGGCGCGCTGCCGACTCCCGATGCCACGATGTTCGCACTGTGGGCACCGACCGCGCAGTCGGTGACTGTCTGCGTCTACGAGGATGACGACAGCGCTACGCGCTCGGCGCGCGCACTCAGTCGCGACGCGGCCAGCGGCGTGTGGTCGGGTCGCCTGCCGGAGGCTTCGATCGGCAGCTACTACAGCTATCTGGTCGACGTGTTCGTGCCCGGCCTGGGCCTGGTGCGCAACCGGGTGACCGACCCCTATGCCCTGGGCCTGGGCGCCGATGGCCAGCGCGCGATGGTGGTCGATCTGGATGATGCGCGCTTCAAGCCGGAGGGCTGGGATACGCAGTCGCGGCCGCCCGCACCGGAGAACAACGTCGACATGGTGCTGTACGAACTGCACGTGCGCGATTTCTCGCGCGACGATGCGAGCGTGCCGCCGCAGCACCGCGGTCGCTACCTGGGCTTTGCCCAGCGCGACAGCCTGGGCATTCGCCACCTGCGCGAACTGGCCGAGGCCGGGCTCACCGATGTGCACCTGCTGCCGGTCTACGACATCAGCACGATTCCGGAAACCGGCTGCGTGACGCCGGTGGTGATGGGGCCGCCGGACAGCGAGCAGCAGCAGGCGACGATCGCCGCGATCAAGCACGAGGACTGTTTCAACTGGGGCTACGACCCGCAGCACTTCACCGTGCCCGAGGGCAGCTATGCCTCGGACGCACGCGACGGCGCGGTGCGCATCCGCGAGCTGCGGCGCATGGTGATGGCCCTGCACGCGTTGGGCCTGCGGGTCGGCCTCGACGTGGTCTACAACCACAGCAGCCATGCGGGCCAACATGCGAAGTCGGTGCTTGACCGGATCGTGCCCGGCTACTACCACCGGCTGGATGCCAAGGGCGGGATCGAACGCAGCACCTGCTGCGAGAACACCGCCACCGAGCACGCGATGATGGCGCGGCTGATGATCGACTCCGCCGTGGTCTGGGCGCGCGACTACCGTATCGACGGCTTCCGCTTCGACCTCATGGGCCACCAGCCGAAGTCGGTGATGCTGGACCTGATGGGCGCAGTCGATGCCGCGGCCGGCAAGCGCATCCCGATCATCGGCGAGGGCTGGAACTTCGGCGAGGTCGCCGACGGCGCGCGCTTCGAGCAGGCCAGCCAGCTGAGCCTGCCAGGCAGCGGCATCGCCACCTTCAGCGACCGTGCGCGCGATGCGCTGCGTGGCGGTGGTGCGGCGACGGCGGGAGCGGAGCTGCGGACGGCGTATGGGTGGCTGAATGGGTGGGTTGAGAGCAGGGAATCGGGATTCGGGATTCGGGATTCGGAGGAGCGCGAGTCTGCCGCTTCGTCTCCCCTCTCCCCTCGTGGAAGAGGGGCCGGGGGAGAGGGGGCAGCGCGTCGCGAGAGTTCCCCCCCTCTCCCCAACCTTCCTTCGCTTCGCTCGGGCTCCGGAGAGCGTCGGCTGCCGCCGGCAGCCGACATGCGCTCTCCTCCGCTTCCCTCCAGGGGAGAGGGGCTTGAGGTCGCCGCGTCAATCGCCCGTGCGTCGAGCGCGGAGGCGGCGCTTCCGAATCCCGAATCCCGACTCCCGAATCCCGGCTCCAAACCCCGATCCCCAATCCCCAATCCCGGCTCTCAAACCCGAATCCCGAATCCCGGCTCCACAGCCGACCTCGTCCGCGTTGGTCTCGCCGGCACGCTGCGCAGCTACCGCATGCGCGGCAGCGATGGCGTGGAGCGCGCGCTCGCCGAGTTCGACTACGCGGGCCAGCCCGCCGGCTATGTGGCCTCGCCCAATGAGGTCGTCAACTACGTCGAGAACCACGACAACCAGACCCTGTACGACATCAGCGCGCTGCGCCTGCCACAGGCGACGACGGCCGAGGAGCGCGCGCGGGTGCAGATGCTGGGCATGGCCTTCAACCTGCTGAGCCAGGGCGTGCCCTACTTCCATGCCGGCGTCGAAGTGCTGCGCAGCAAGTCGCTGGACCGCAACAGCTACGACAGCGGCGACCACTTCAACCGGCTCGACTACAGCGGCGAGGACAACGGCTTCGGCCGCGGCCTGCCGCCGGCCTGGGACAACGCGAAGGACTGGCCGCAGATGCGCGATCTGCTGGCGGACCCTGCACTCAAGCCGGCGCCCGAGGTCGTCGACTACACGCGCCGCGCCTTCCTCGACTGGCTGCGCCTGCGCGCGCAGACGCCGCTGCTGCGGCTGGATTCTGCCGAAGAGGTGCAGCGGCGGCTGCGCTTCCTCGCTAGCGATGCCCGCTCCGGCGTGATCGCGGCGCACCTGGACGGCGAGGATCTTCACGACAGCCCGCACGCGGCGGTGCTGTACGCGCTGAACGTCAGCGCGCAGGCACAGAGCTTCGAGCTGCCCCTCGGTCCGGCCACGCAGGCGCATCTGGCTGGCCCATGGCAGCTGCATCCGGCTCTGGCCGAGGGTGTGGATCTGCGCATCCGCGAAGCGGTTGTCGAAGTGGTGTCGTCGAGCGCGCCAGGCGCGGACGCGCGGCTGCACCTCAGCCTGCCCGCGCGCACGGCCGTGGTCTGGATCCGTCCGCAGGCGTCGCTTCGGTGAGCCTTGGCGCTCGCACCGGTTTTGTTGCGAGCGCGTATCGACGCAACGTGGGCGGCAGAGCCACTCAGGGGGAACACCGCGCGGATCATGCTGCGGTCGAACATGCGACGAAGGTCGTGAGCCGCAGGCCGCTGCACATGAATACGTATGCACGCCGGGCAGCGTCGGCGCACGCGCTGATTAAGCTTGGCGCCAACTTGACATCCCCTCGCCTGCACGCTGTCGCCGCCCAGGCCCCCGAATGCGGAACCCCGAAATGAGCACAGCCCCCTGGTGGCGCGGCGCCGTCATCTACCAGATCTATCCGCGCAGCTTCCAGGACAGCAATGGCGACGGCATCGGCGACCTGCCGGGCATCATAGAGCGCCTCGACTACGTGGCCAGCCTCGGCGTGGATGCGATCTGGATCAGCCCCTTCTTCAAGTCTCCGATGGCGGACTTCGGCTACGACATCGCCGACTACCGCGACGTCGATCCGATGTTCGGCACGCTCGACGATTTCGATCGCCTCGTCGCCAAGGCGCATGCGCTCGGCTTGAAGGTGGTGATCGACCAGGTGCTCAGCCACACCTCCAGCGAGCACGCCTGGTTCAAGGAGAGCCGGCAGAGTCGCGACAACCCCAAGGCCGACTGGTATGTCTGGGCCGACCCGAAGCCGGACGGTACGCCGCCGAACAACTGGCTGTCCCTGTTCGGCGGCTGCGCCTGGCAGTGGGAGCCGCGGCGCGAGCAGTACTACCTGCACAACTTCCTGGTCAGCCAGCCGGACCTCAATTTCCACCACCCCGAGGTGCAGCAGGCGACGCTGGACAACGTGCGCTTCTGGCTGCAGCGCGGGGTCGACGGGCTGCGGCTGGATGCCATCAACTTCTGCTTCCACGACCGCCAGCTGCGCGACAACCCGGCCAAGCCGGCGGAACTGCGCACCGGCCGCGGCTTCAGCCCGGACAACCCCTACGCCTACCAGTACCACTGGTACAACAACACCCAGCCCGAGAACATCGCCTTCCTGCAGCGCCTGCGCGGGCTGATGGACGAGTTCGACGAGGTCGCGGCGCTGGGCGAGATTTCGTCCGAGGATTCACTGCAGACGATGGCCGAGTACACCGGCCCGGATCGCCTGCACATGGGCTACAGCTTCGAGCTGCTGACGCCGGATTTCAGCGTCGAGCACGTGCGTCGCACGGTGAACGATCTGGAAGCGAAGATGACCGCGGGCTGGCCCTGCTGGTCGATCAGCAACCACGACTCGCAGCGCGTGGTCACCCGCTGGGGGGGGCCGCAGCCGCCGGCGCACATGGCCGCGATGCTGAGCGCCATGGCCTGCAGCCTGCGCGGCTCGATCTGCGTCTATCAGGGCGAAGAGCTCGGGCTTCCCGAAGCGGACATTCCCTTCGAGCAGCTGCAGGACCCCTACGGCATCGCGTTCTGGCCGAACTTCAAGGGCCGCGACGGCTGCCGCACGCCGATGCCCTGGCGCGGCGTTGAGCGTGGCGGGTTCACCGCGGCCCAGCCCTGGCTGCCGGTGCCGGCCGAGCATCTGCCGCTGAGCGTGGAGGCGCAGGAAGCCCTCGACGGCTCCGCACTGCAGCGCTTCCGTCGCTTCATGGCGTTCCGCCGCGAGCTGCCGGCGCTGCGCTGGGGCGCGGTGCGCGTGCTTCCGACCGCTGAACCGGTGCTGGCGTTTGAGCGCGAGTTCGAGGGCGAGCGCCTGCTCTGCGTGTTCAACCTGAGCGCGGAGGCTCAGACGCTCGCGCTGGATGAGGCGCAGGGCGCACAGGCGCTCGACGGACACGGCCTGGTCGGCGGCGCGCTGCGCGAGGGCCGCGTGGAACTGCCGGGTTTTGGGGCGGTGTTTGCTCAGATTCGCCAGTGAGATGTGCGGGCACAAGGGCGCGAGTCGGTGACGCCCAACATGTGCTCACTCAAACGTCGCCTCGCAGCGGGCTCCTCAACTTGCTCGGGCGATGCCCACAAGTCCATCAGCTACGGGATTGAGGCGAGGGTCAGTTCCGCTCCGCCCGGCCCTCACCCCAACCCTCTCCCATGGGGAGAGGGGCTCAAAAGCCGGATGCATTTGAGGATAGGCAGAAGCTGACGCGAGCTGCCTTGCGAATCCCCAATCCCGAATCCCCAATCCCGGCTCTTCACCCATACCGCTCGGTCGCAGCCACCAGCGCATCGACATTGGCGGGCTCGAAGGCCGAATGGCCGGCGTCGGCGGTGATCACCAGCTCGGCTTCCAGGAATGCGCGCTTCAGGTCCCAGGCGTTCTGGATCGGGCAGACGACGTCGTAGCGGCCATGAACGATCGTGGTCGGGATGTGGCGGATGCGGCCAACATCGCGCAGCAACTGGTCCTCGACTTCGAAGAAGCCGCCGTTGACGAAGTAGTGGCTCTCGATGCGCGCGAAGGCGAGCGCGAAATCATCGGCCTCGTGCGAAGCGATGAAGTCGGGGTCCTGGTGCAGGAAGCTGGTGGCGGCCTCCCACACTGACCAAGCGCGCGCGGCAGCCACGCGTACCGCGGCGTCGCTGGAGGTGAGTCTGCGGTGGTAGGCGCTGATCAGGTCCGCGCGCTCGACCTCGGGGATGGGCTTCAGGTACTGGTCCCAAGCATCCGGGAACAGGCGCGAGGCGCCCTCCTGGTAGAACCACTCCAGCTCCCAGCGCCGCAGCATGAAGATGCCGCGCAGCACGAGTTCGGTGACGCGCTCGGGATGGGTTTCGGCATAGGCCAGCGCCAGGGTCGAGCCCCAGCTGCCGCCGAACACCTGCCAGCGCTCGATGCCGAGGTGCTCGCGCAGGCGCTCGATGTCGGCGACCAGGTCCCAGGTGGTGTTGTCGACCAGATCGGCATGCGGCCGCGAGCGGCCGGCGCCACGCTGGTCGAACAGCACGATGCGGTACTTCGCGGGGTCGTGGAACTGCCGCATCTTCGCGCTGCAGCCGCCGCCCGGGCCGCCGTGCAGCATCACCACCGGCTTGCCCTTGGGATTGCCGCACTCTTCGAAGTACAGGGTGTGCCGTTCGGACACCGCCAGCTCGCCGCTGGCGTAAGGCTCGATTGCGGGGAAGAGTGTGCGCATCACTGGGGCTCGCTGCGTTGAGGGAGCCCGCGAGTGTAGCGGCTTGGTCGCAAACGGGCCCGCGCAAACGGGACGACCAGACGCATGCGAACGCCGCGCGAGGCTCGGCGCAGCGTGGTCTTGGGCGGAGGGATCTGAAGCAGGAGGTGGATCGGATGGTCGGGGCGGCCGGATTTGAACCGACGACCCTTTGCCCCCCAGGCAAATGCGCTACCAGGCTGCGCTACGCCCCGACGCGATTCCGATCAATGCCGCGATCCGTGTGTGGGCCTTAGGGCCTCTACCGCACAGAGCGCGCAAGTATAGACGAGAGTTCTGGACTTGTCTCGGCTGCGCAGAGGTCTTCGCTGCGCGGTCGACGGCCTCAGGACCTCAGCAGCTCCAGCACCGCTTCCAGCTCCATGCGCACCTCGCGCAGGATCTGCAGCGAGCTGTCATTCGCCAAAGGGCTGGGACGCTGCCCGTCGGCCTCCAGACGCTGGCGCGCGCCGGTGATCGTGAAGCCCTCTTCGTACAGCAGGGCGCGGATCTGGCGGATGGTCAGTACGTCCTGGCGCTGGTAGTAGCGGCGGTTGCCGCGGCGCTTGACGGGCTTCAGGCTGGGAAACTCGGTTTCCCAGTAGCGAAGCACGTGTGGCTTGACGCGGCAAAGCTCGCTGACCTCACCGATGGTGAAGTAGCGCTTGGCCGGGATGGCCGGAAGTTCGGCGTTACTGCCCGGATCCAGCATAGGCTTCCACGCGCTCCTTCAGCTTCTGACCCGGACGGAAGGTGACCACGGTGCGAGCGGAGATCGGAATCTCCTCGCCGGTCTTGGGATTGCGGCCAGGCCGCTGGTTCTTCTTGCGCAGGTCGAAGTTGCCGAAACCCGACAGCTTCACCTGGTGCCCCGTCTCCAGCGCATCGCGCAGCACATCGAAGAAGGCATCGACGAACTCCTTGGCCTCACGTTTGTTGAGGCCGACTTCGTCGAACAGCTTTTCGGCCATCTCGGCCTTGGTCAGTGCCATGTCACCCCCTGAGCGTGGCGCCGAACGTCCTGGACAGCGCCGCCACCGCATCGGCGATGGCCTGATCCGCATCCTGATCCGTGAGGGTGCGTGAAACGTCCTGCAAAATCAAGCCTATAGCGAGGCTTCGGAAGCCCGGCTCGACCCCCTTCCCCTGATAGACATCGAACAGCTGGATGCCCTGTACGCGGCCCTCCAGCGCGTTCTGCAGGCAGTCGTGAAGGGCAGACCACGGGTGCTGCTCGGCGACGAGCACGGCGATATCCCGACGAACGGAGGGGAAGCGCGAGACTGACTGGGCGCGCGGCAGCTCGCGAACCAGCACCGGTGAAAGCTCGAGCTCGAACGCCACCACCTCCTCGTCGAGATCGAGCGCCTTCGCCAGCGCCGGGTGCAGGTGTCCAATCCAGCCGATGCAGCGGCCCTCGAGCCAGACATCAGCGGCACGCCCCGGGTGCATGAAGCCGGCCGTAGTCGGACGGAACTCGGCGCGCGCAGGATTTCCGGACAGGGCCAGCAGGGATTCCAGGTCCGCCTTGACGTCGAAGAAATCGAGCGCGCGAGCCGGCAAGCCCCACTGCTCGGCCTCGGCGCGACCGCAGGCGGCGGCGGCGACTCGCAGGGTCTCGATAGGGCCGGATTCGCCCTGGTGGAACACGCGCCCGAGCTCGAACAGCCGCGGCCGCGCGTCCTGGCGGTCGCGGTTGTGCGCCAGCGCCTGCACCAGGCCCGGCAGCAGGCCGGTGCGCATCACCGCCAGTTCGGCGCTCAGCGGATTGGCCAGCGCGATCGCGCCCTCGGCCTGACCCCAGCGATCGAGCAGCGCCTGCTCGACGAAGGCGAAGCAGATCGTCTCGCGATAGCCGCGGCCGGCAAGGGCGCGGCGCAGCTCACCCTCGCCCAGCCGCGTTTCGCTGGGCATCGCCAGCGGAATCGCGCCGGTCGGCGTGCTGGTCGGGATGGCCTCGTAGCCGTGGATGCGCACGACCTCTTCGATCAGGTCTTCCTCGATGGCGATGTCGAAACGCCGCGAGGGCGGGGTCACCCACCAGCCGCCGCCGATGTGCGAGCCGCGGAGGGCATCGACAGGCTCATCCGCAGCACCGTCGAAGGCTTCGACCTGCATGCCCAGCGCGCGCAGGATGCGCTCGACCTCGGCATCGGCGATATGCACGCCAAGCACGCGCGCCAGCCGCGCACGACGCAGGCGCACCGCCTTGGGCAGGGCCAGATGTTCGGGCAATGACGCTTCCGTCACCGGACCGGCGCTGCCGCCGGCATGCGCCAGGATCAGCTGGGTCGCGCGCTCCAGCGCCAGTCGCGGCAGCTCCGGATCGACGCCGCGCTCGAAGCGGTGCGAGGCATCGGTGTGCATGCCCAGCTTGCGGGCGCGGCCGATGATGGCCTCGGGCGCGAAGTGGGCGCTCTCCAGGAACACGCTGCGGCTGTCGGTGGTGACGCGGGTGTCCCAGCCGCCCATCACGCCGGCCAGCGCGACCGCGCGGTCGGCGTCGGTGATGACGAGGAAGCCCTCGTCCAGCGTGACCTCGCGCTCGTCCAGCAGCTTCAAGGTTTCGCCCGCACGCGCAGCGCGCACGCCGACCGGCCCCTTCAGCGTGGCGCGATCGAAGGCGTGCATGGGCTGGCCCAGCTCCAGCATCACGTACTGGGTGACGTCGACCAGCAGGCTGATCGGGCGGATGCCGGAGCGGCGCAGGCGCTCGGCCATCCACAGCGGCGTGGGCGCTGCGGCATCGACGCCTTCGATGACGCGGCCGCAGTAGCGCGGTGCGGCGGCGCCCGCATTCAATTCAAGCGTGAGTGCATCGGCGCTTTCGACCGCAGCGGCCGGCACATCCAGCGGAGTGACGTTCGCCCCCAGAACGGCGGCCACGTCGTAGGCGATGCCGCGCACGCCGAAGCAGTCGGCGCGGTTCGGAGTCAGCTTGATCTCGATGCTGGCGTCGGGCAGGCCAAGGAAATCGGCGAAGGCCGCGCCTACGGGGGCATCGGCCGGCAGCTCCATCAGGCCAGAAGCGTCGGCATCGACGCCGAGCTCCTTGGCCGAGCACAGCATGCCGAAGCTCTCCACGCCGCGCAGCTTGGCCGGCTTGATCTTGAGTCCGCCCGGCAGCTCGGCGCCAACGGTGGCCAGCGGGGCCTTGAGCCCTGGCCGCGCGTTCGGCGCACCGCAGACGATCTGCACTGTGCCGCTGCCGGTATCGACCGTGCAGACCTGCAGGCGATCGGCCTCGGGATGCCGCGCGCAGTCGACGATCTGCGCCACCACCACGCCGGCCAGCCCCTCACCCAGCGCGGTGATCTCTTCGACCTCCAGGCCGATCGCGGTCAGCCTGGCCGCGAGTTCCTCGCGCGAGGCTTGGACGGTGACGTGTTCGCGCAGCCAGTTCTCGGAAAACTTCATTGCCTGTGTCCATCAAAGGCCGCGCGAGCCTGACCCGCTGCGGCTTACAAATCCCGAATCCCCAATCCCGAATCCCGCAGCTCGCCTCAGGCGAACTGGGCGAGGAACCGCGCGTCGTTCTCGAAGAAGCTGCGCAGGTCGCCGACGCCGTAGCGCAGCATGGCGAAGCGCTCGATGCCGATGCCGAAGGCGAAGCCGGTGTAGCGCTCGGGATCGATACCGCAGGCACGCAGCACGTTCGGATGCACCATGCCGCAGCCCAGCACCTCCAGCCACCGCTCGCTGCCGTCCTCGCGATCCCAGCGGATGTCGACCTCGGCCGAGGGCTCGGTGAAGGGGAAGTAGCTCGGGCGGAAGCGCATCGCGAAGTCGCGCTCGAAGAAGGCGTCGACGAACTGCTTCAGCGTGCCCTTGAGATCGGCGAAGGTGCTGGTCTCGTCGATCAGCAGCCCCTCCATCTGGTGGAACATCGGCGAGTGGGTCTGATCGGAGTCCGACCGGTAGACCTTGCCGATCGCGATCATGCGGAAGGGCGGCTGGCGCTCGCGCATGTAGCGCACCTGCACCGGCGAGGTGTGGGTGCGCAGCAGGCGACCGTCCGGAAAGTAGAAGGTGTCGTGCATGGCCCGCGCAGGATGGTGCGGCGGGAAGTTCAGCGCTTCGAAGTTGTGCCAGTCGTCCTCGATCTCGGGGCCGTCGGCCAGCTCGTAGCCCATGCGCGCGAAGATGCCGGCGATGCGCTCGGCGGCACGTGCGACCGGATGCAGGCTGCCGGCGCGGGCGCCGCGGCCGGGCAGGCTGACGTCGATGCGCTCGGAGGCAAGACGCGCATCCAGTGCGGCCTTCTCCAGCAGCGCGCGGCGCGCACCGATGGCATCGGTCAGCGCCTGCTTGATGCGATTGACTTCCGCACCGGCGGCCTTGCGCGCCTCCGGATCCAGCGCGCCCAGCCGCTTCAACTGTTCGGTGATCAGGCCCGCTTTGCCCAGCAGGCGCACGCGGATGGCTTCCAGCGCGTCGATGCTCTCGGCCTGTTCGATCTCGTTCGCGGCGCTCTGCGCCTGCGCTTCCAACTCGCTCATGCTCATCGCTCGTGACGGCGCCCGCGTTCGCGGGCCTGGCCCGGGCGCGAGGCCCGGGGCGTGGATCGGCAAGCCTGCCTCGGGCGGTGGCGCGCGCCAAGCCCCTTGCAATCCCCGACCCTGAAAACGCCTGTGGGGAAGAGCATGCCCTTCCCCACAGGAGATCCGCGGTGGCTGACCGCGGCATGTCGAACGCTCCGGCCTTAGGCCAGTGCGCCCTTGGCCTTCTCGGCCAGCGCACCAAACGCCGGCAGATCGTGCACGGCCAGGTCGGCCAGGACCTTGCGGTCGAGGCTGATGCTGGCCTTCTTCAGGCCGTTCATCATGCGGCTGTAGGACAGACCGAACTGGCGGGCCGCCGCATTGATGCGGACGATCCACAGGGCGCGGAACTGACGCTTGCGCTGCTTGCGGCCGATGTAGGCGTACTGGCCGGCCTTGGTAACGGCCTGCTTGGCAACGCGGAACACCTTGCGGCGGGCGTTGTAGTAACCCTTCGCACGCGCGAGAACGGACTTGTGACGACGACGGGCGGTAACGCCACGCTTGACTCGTGCCATGGTTGCGATCCTCCCTTAGAGGTACGGGAGCATGCGCTGGACGCGACCCGCGTCCTCCGCACGAACGTGGTTGGTGGCGCGCAGACCACGCTTACGCTTGGTCGACTTCTTGGTCAGGATGTGGCTCTTGAACGCATGGCCACACTTGAACTTGCCGGAGGCGGTCTTGCGGAAACGCTTCGCGGCAGCCCGATTGGTCTTGATCTTGGGCATGGGAAACTCCTTTGCATGCAGCGGCGGACCGCTGCGATCTTGGATACCCGGGATGCGCGGATGAGGTCTGCGACCGCATCGCTTGTGGAGCACATCCCGCGCTTGTAGCCCGCCTCACGGCAGCACCGTGATCCGGGCGGAAAGGCCTGCGCGAGTGCATCGCTGCACCGCAAAGGCGCCGATCGCCAAACTGCCGCGACCGGCAAAGACCCCGGCGAACCGGGTACGTCAGCCGCGGGCTCCTGCCCGCCCTGCGCGCGCTCCGGGACTGCATGGCCCCGGCCCGCTCCCGCCGCCTCCTGCGCGGGGATCCCTTGAAGCGCAAGGCCCCGGCCGGTAACGGCCGGGGCCTGCGCGGTCTTGCTCGAAGACGCTTACTGCTTCTTCTTGGGCGCGATCATCATCACCATCTGGCGGCCTTCGAGGCGCGGGCGCTGCTCGATGACCACCTCGTCGCCCAGGTCGGCCTCGATCTTGGCAGCCATCGCCAGACCGAGCTCCTGGTGGGCCATTTCACGACCCTTGAAGCGGATGTTGATCTTGACCTTGTCGCCTTCCTCGAGGAAGCGCCGGATGTTGCGGAGCTTGATGGCGTAGTCGCCGACATCGGTGGTGGGGCGGAACTTCAGTTCCTTCAGCTCCACCTGCTTCTGCTTCTTCTTGGCGGCACTCGCCTTCTTCTGCTGCTCAAAGCGGAACTTGCCGAAATCCATGATGCGGCAGACCGGCGGGTCGACGTTGGGCTGGATCTCGACCAGGTCGAGCTCCAGGTCCAGCGCCATGCGCAGGGCTTCGTCGCGGCTCAGAACGCCGATGTTCTCGCCTTCGGCACCGATGACGCGCACGCGCGGCACCCGGATTTCGTGGTTCTTGCGGTTCAGCTTTTCGGTATTGATTCGCGTGTCTCCGTGCTGGGCTGCTGGTCCAGACCTGAACGCAAGGGCTTGATTCTGAAAGAGATCACGCCTTGTCGCGGGCGGTTGGTCCGTTCTCCGCGCGCAGCCGATCGATCAGTTCGGACAGCTTCAGGCTGCCCAGATCCTCGCCGGAACGCGCGCGCACTGCGACGAGCCCTTCCTCTTTTTCGCGGTCGCCCACGACCAGGAGGTAGGGAATCTTCTGCAGGGTATGCTCGCGAATCTTATAACCGATCTTTTCGTTTCTCAAGTCGGACTGAACCCGGAAGCCTTGCTGGACAAGGGCTTGGGTCACCTCGCGGACATAGTCGGCCTGGGCGTCGGTGATGTTCATTACCACCGCCTGCACCGGCGCCAGCCACAGCGGGAACAGGCCGGCGTGGTGCTCGATCAGGATACCGATGAAGCGCTCCATCGAGCCGACGATGGCCCGGTGCAGCATCACCGGATGCCGGCGCGTGCTGGTCTCATCGACGTACTCCGCACCGAGGCGGCCCGGCATCATGAAGTCGACCTGCATGGTGCCGACCTGCCAGCCGCGGCCGATCGAGTCGCGCATGTGGTACTCGATCTTCGGCCCGTAGAAGGCGCCCTCGCCCGGCAGCTCCTCCCACTGCACGCCGCAGCTGCCGAGCGCCGCCCGCAGAGCGTTCTCGGCCTTGTCCCAGGTGGCGTCGTCACCGAGCCGCGAGTCCGGACGCAGCGCGATCTTCAGCGAGATGTCCTCGAAACCGAAGTCGCGGTAGACCGCCATCGCCTGCTGGTGGAAGGCCGTGACCTCGGCTTCGATCTGGTCTTCGGTGCAGAAGATGTGGCCGTCGTCCTGGGTGAAGGCGCGCACGCGCATGATGCCGTGCAGGGCCCCCGAGGGCTCGTTGCGGTGGCAGCCGCCGAATTCGCCGTAGCGGATCGGCAGGTCGCGATAGCTGTGCAGGCCGGAGTTGAAGATCTGCACGTGGCCCGGGCAGTTCATGGGCTTCACCGCGTAGGTCCGCTTCTCGGACTCGGTGAAGAACATGTTCTCCTTGTAGTTGTCCCAGTGGCCCGACTTCTTCCACAGCGAGACGTCGAGGATCTGCGGGCAGCGCACTTCCTGGTAACCCGAGGCCTTGTAGACGCCGCGCATGTACTGTTCGACGGTCTGCCACAGGGCCCAGCCGCGCGGATGCCAGAACACCATGCCCGGCGCTTCCTCCTGCTGGTGGAACAGGTCGAGCTGCTTGGCGATGCGGCGGTGGTCGCGCTTCTCGGCCTCCTCCAGCTGGTGCAGGTAGGCCTTGAGATCCTTGTCGTTCAACCAGGCCGTGCCGTAGATGCGCGAGAGCATCTGGTTGTTGGAATCGCCGCGCCAATAGGCGCCGGCCACCTTCATCAGCTTGAAGGCGCGCAGCTTGTCGGTGCCGGGCACGTGCGGGCCGCGGCAGAGGTCGGTGAACTCGCCCTGCGAGTACAGCGAGAGATCCTCGTTGGCGGGGATCGATTCGATGATCTCGGCCTTGTAGTGCTCGCCCAGACCGCGGAAGAAGGTGATCGCCTCGTCGCGCGACTTCACCGTGCGGCTCACGGCGAGCTTCTCGGCGACGATCTTCTGCATCTCGGCTTCGATCTTCGGCAGGTCGTCCGGGGTGAAGGGCCGCTCGTAGGCGAAGTCGTAGTAGAAGCCGTTGTCGATCACCGGGCCGATCGTCACCTGCGCGCCGGGGTAGAGGCGCTGTACGGCCTGGGCCAGCAAATGCGCGGTGGAGTGGCGCAGGATCTCCAGCGCGTCCGGATGCTTGTCGGTGACGATCTCCAGCGAAGCATCGGACTGGATGCGATGGCTGGTATCGACGAGCCTGCCGTCGACCTTGCCGGCCAGCGCCGCCTTGGCGAGGCCGGCGCCGATGCTGGCGGCGACTTCGCCCACGGACACCGGGCCTTCGAATTCACGGCGGCTGCCGTCGGGGAGCGTGATGTGGAGCATGGGTATTCACTCGTGCAGCGCCTGCGCAAGGGCCACTGGGGCGTCGGCGGCAGGCAACAAAAAAGGGCGCAAGCGCCCTCGTTACGGGTGCCAGCGCGGTCTGGGAATGTCAGTCGGCGGTAGTGGACATGTCGCACGCTAGACCGGCGTTGCCGCCTGGCCACCTCGAGGGTGATCGGTTTCGGAAAACGGACTGGGGAAGGCTCCTCCGCAGCGCCGCAAAGCTAGACCCGCCCGCCGCGCGCTGTCAAATCGCGCGGCGGGCGGGTGGGTACTTCAGCGCGACTCGATCAGCTCGACGCCGTCCATGCCCTGGGCCAGCGAATGCACGTCACCGCCCTGCGCCAGCTTGATCTTCAGGCGCACCTCGTTGGTCGAGTCGGCGTGGCGCAGCGCGTCCTCGTAGCTGATCTCGCCGGCCTGGTAGAGCTCGAACAGGGCCTGGTCGAAGGTCTTCATGCCGAGGTTGGTCGACTCCTTCATCACTTCCTTGAGCTTGTGGATCTCGCCCTCGCGGATGTAGTCCTGCACCAGCGGCGTGCCCAGCAGCACCTCCAGCGCGACGCGGCGGCCCTTGCCGTCGGGGGTCGGGATCAGCTGCTGCGCGACCACGCCCTTCAGGTTCAGCGAGAGGTCCATCAGAAGCTGGCCGCGCCGGTCTTCCGGGAAGAAGTTGATGATGCGGTCCATCGCCTGGTTGGCGTTGTTCGCATGCAGGGTACACAGCACCAGGTGGCCGGTTTCGGCGAAGGCGATGGCGTGATCCATGCCCTCGCGGGTACGCACCTCGCCGATCATGATGACGTCGGGCGCCTGGCGCAGGGTGTTCTTCAGCGCGTTCTCCCAGCTGTCTGTGTCGATACCGACCTCGCGCTGGGTGATGATGCAGCCCTCGTGCTTGTGCACGTATTCGATCGGATCCTCGATGGTGATGATGTGGCCCGAGGAATTCTGGTTGCGGTAGCCCAGCATCGCCGCCAGCGTGGTCGACTTGCCGGTGCCGGTGGCGCCGACCAGGATCACGATGCCGCGCTTGGTCATCGACAGGGTCTTGATGACCGGCGGCAGGTTCAGCTCATCGCAGGTCGGGATGCGCGTCTCGATGCGACGCAGGACCATGCCGACCTGGTTGCGCTGGTAGAAGCAGCTGACGCGGAAGCGGCCGACGCCAGACACGCCGATCGCGAAGTTGCACTCGTGGGTCTTTTCGAACTCCTCGCGCTGACTGGGCGTCATCACGTTCAGCACCAGGTCGCGCGACTGCTGCGGCGTCAGCGGCGTCTGGGTGATCGGCTGCAGGCGCCCGTGCACCTTGATCGTCGGTGGCATGCCGGACGTGATGAACAGGTCCGAAGCCTTCTTGTGCGACATCAGCTTGAGGTAGCTGGTGAAGTCGATGGTGCTCATGGCGGGCTCCTTCGGAGCGGGATTCGGGATTGGGGATTCGGGATGGAACGACCGCTGGCGCGGCGGCTGGGAGTCTCACTGCTTCGGGCGGAGACGGAATCGGAACACGGCCACGAGGGCGCTCTGCCAATCCCGAATCTCCACTCCCGAATCCCGGCTCTCATTCAAACAACCGCTTGTCCTTCGCATACTCTTTCGCGGCCTGACGCGTGACCAGGCCGCGCTTCACGAGATCCTGCAGGCACTGGTCGAGGGTCTGCATGCCGTAGTTCTGGCCGGTCTGGATGGCCGAGTACATCTGCGCGACCTTGTCCTCGCGGATCAGGTTACGGATCGCCGGGATGCCGACCATGATCTCGTGCGCGGCGACGCGGCCGCCACCGACCTTCTTCAGCAGCGACTGCGAGATCACCGCGCGCAGCGATTCGGACAGCATCGAGCGCACCATCGGCTTCTCACCGGCGGGGAAGACGTCGATGATGCGGTCGATGGTCTTGGCGGCCGAGCTGGTGTGCAGGGTGCCGAACACCAGGTGGCCGGTTTCCGCGGCGGTCAGGGCCAGGCGGATGGTTTCGAGGTCGCGCAGCTCGCCGACCAGGATGTAGTCCGGGTCTTCACGCAGGGCCGAGCGCAGGGCCTCGTTGAAGCCGTGGGTGTCACGGTGCACCTCGCGCTGGTTGATCAGGCACTTGTTCGAGGTGTGCACGAACTCGATCGGGTCCTCGACGGTGAGGATGTGCCCGTACTCGTTCTTGTTGACGTGGTCGATCATCGCCGCCAGCGTGGTCGACTTGCCTGAGCCGGTCGGACCGGTCACCAGGATCAGGCCCTGCGGCTGCTCGATCAGCTCGCGGAAGATCTTCGGCGCGGCGAGGTCCTCCAGCGTCAGCACCTCGGAGGGAATGGTACGGAACACCGCACCGGCGCCGCGGTTCTGGTTGAAGGCATTGACGCGGAAGCGGGCAAGGCCGGGGATCTCGAAGGAGAAATCGACTTCGTAGAACTCTTCGTAGTCGCGGCGCTGCTTGTCCGACATGATGTCGTAGATCAGCGCGTGCACCTGCTTGTGGTCCAGCGCCGGGATGTTGATGCGGCGGACGTCGCCGTCCACCCGGATCATCGGCGGCAGACCGGCGGAGAGGTGCAGGTCCGAGGCCTTGTTCTTGACCGAGAACGCCAGAAGTTCAGCGATATCCATGAGTCGCACATCCCCGCTAGATGAGTGTCGGCGCGCGCCGCCATGAGGCCTGCGAAGCGCCGCTAGACTGTGCCACAGCTCCGTCAGCCGCGCCCCCCGGGCGACGGCCGAATCTGCCCGGAGTATAGCCCCGAAGCTTGACCAGGCCATGCCGATGCAGTCGCAGCACGAGACGCCCGCCGCCGCCCGCCTGTCCGCCCTGCGCAACCGCATCGATGCGGCCGCCCGCGGTCGCGCGGTCGAACTGCTCGCGGTCAGCAAGACCCAGCCGGCGGAGGCCGTCGCCGCGCTTGCCGCCAGCGGCCAGCGCGCCTTCGGCGAGAACTACGTGCAGGAGGCCGCCGCCAAGATCGAGGCGCTGCGACGGCTCGACCTGCGCTGGCACCTGATCGGCCATCTGCAGTCCAACAAGGCCGCGCAGGCAGCGCCGCTGTTCGACTGCATCGAGAGCGTCGATCGCGCCAAGCTGCTGCCCCTGCTCGACGCCGCGCGCGCAGCCAGTGGCCGTGGGCCGCTGGACATCCTGCTGCAGGTCAATATCGACGACGAGGCCAGCAAGTCCGGCTGCGCACCTGCCGACCTGCCCGCCCTGGCCGAGGCCGCCGCCCGCTGCCCGAACCTGAGCCTGCGGGGACTCATGAGCATTCCCGCCCCCGTCGCCGATCTAGACATGCGCCGCCGCAGCTTCGCCGCCCTGCACGACCTGTTCGAGCAGCTGCGCGAGCAGCATCCGCAGATCGATACCCTGTCCATGGGCATGAGCGAGGACTTCGAGCTGGCGATCGCCGAGGGCGCGACGCGGGTGCGGGTGGGCAGCGCCCTGTTCGGTCCCCGGGGAGCTGGGAATCGAGAATCGGGAATGGAGAATCGATAGAAGCAGCTCCGGGCAAAGCTATCCTTGCCACCCCGTCGCAACCGCATCGCCGCGTCCAGCACGCTCGCCTACGCCCATGACGATTCCCGATTCCCGATTCCCGACTCCCGGCCCCGTCGCCTTCATCGGCGGCGGCAACATGGCGCGCTCGCTGGTCGCTGGCCTGCGCCGGCAGGGGGTAACGGCGGATCGCATCGTCGTCGCCGAACCGCAGGACGCGCTACGCCAGGGCCTGCAGGCCGAGTTCGGCATACGCGTCTGCGCCGAAGGGCGCGACGCGATCGCTGGCGCCTCGGTCGTGGTGCTGGCGGTGAAGCCGCAGGTCATGCAGGCGGTCTGCGAGGGCCTGCGTGGTGCGCTGGGCGATGCCGTCGTGGTCTCGGTTGCTGCCGGCTTGACCTGCGCACGGCTGAGCGAATGGCTGGGCACGCCGGGCGTGGTGCGGGCGATGCCGAACACGCCGGCCCTGCTCGGCGCAGGTGCGACCGGCCTGTTCGCTCCGCCGCAGGTCAATGCCGCGGGGCGCGCTCTGGCCGAAGCGGTGCTGGCCAGCGCCGGCCTGACCCGCTGGATCGAAGACGAAGCCCTGATGGACGTCGTCACCGCACTGTCCGGCAGCGGCCCGGCCTACTTCTTCCTGCTGGTGGAATCGCTGGTCGCGGCCGCCGTGGCCCGCGGCCTGCCGCGAGAGACCGCCGAGGCGCTGGCGCGGCAGACCGCGCTGGGCGCAGCGCGCATGCTCGCCGAGTCGGGCGAGCCCGCCGAAGAACTGCGGCGCCGGGTGACCTCGCCGGGCGGTACCACCCAGGCCGCCGTCGAGTGCTTCCAGGCCGGCGGCTTCGTGTCGCTGGTCGCCGACGCCGTCGATGCCGCCGTGCAGCGCGGGCGCACGCTGGCAGGGAGCTGAGGCAGTGCCGATGCTGCGGGCATTCGCGCGGCGCGCAGTCGCGGTCGCGCCGGCCGGCACCGACTTGATCGCCGCCGGCCCGCCCAAACCTTGGAAAGCTGCACCCGCCGTGCGGGCCTGTGCCGACAGCACTGACTGCACGCGCGCCCTGCCCTCGCCCACTGCCCACCGGAACCCGCGTCCATGAGCTACTTCGCCCAAGCCGGCGTGATCCTGATCGAGGTGTTGTTCGGTCTGTTCGCCACCCTGTTCGTGCTGCGGGTGGCCCTGCCGCTGGCGCGCGCGAACTTCTACAACCCGATCTGCCAGTTCGTGTACCGCGCTACCCATCCGGTGGTGACGCCATTGCGCCGGGCCCTGAGGCCGATCGGTCGCTTCGAGACCTCGGCGGCGCTGGTCGCCTGGCTGATCGTGACGATCAAGGTGTGGGCGGTGTACGCCCTGCTGGGCCGCGGCCTGGGCCTTGGCGGTTCCCTGGTGGTGGCCCTGGCGGAGACGCTGGGGCTCGTGCTGTGGATCGCATTCGCGCTGATTCTGGTGCGGGTGATCCTGAGCTTCATCCAGCCAGCGGGGCATTCGCCGGCCCTGCCGATCATCCTGCAGCTGACCGAACCGGTGCTGGCACCGCTGCGCCGCCTGTTGCCGAATCTGGGCGGCCTCGACCTCTCGCCGCTGCTGGCGATGCTGCTGATCTCGCTCGCCCGGGTGCTGGTCATCGCGCCGATCACCGACTTCGGTCTGGCGCTGGCGCGCTGACGCCGCCTGCGCGTGCGACCGGCGTAGGCTCATGCGTTCGCGCAATCCCTGAATCGAGGACCCGCCATGAAACCGTTCCGCCTGCTGCTCGGCCTCGCCCTGTCCCTGCTGCCGATTCTCGCTTCGGCACAGAGCAGCACCACCCGCGGCCCCTACACCATTCACTACAGCGCCCTGCCCTCCACCCTGATCACGCCCGAGGTGGCGCGCAACAGCGGCCTGACCCGCTCGGCCAGCCGTGGCCTGCTCAATATCGCGGTGATCAAGAAGGACGACGCGCGCGAGTTCGCCGTCACCGCGGTGATCGAGGCCGCCGCCACCAATGCCGCCGGCCAGCGCCAGAGCCTGCGCATGCGTGAGGTGCGCGAAGGTGAGGCGATCTACTACCTCGGGGAGCCGCGCATCAGCGATGGCGAGCGCCTCGACTTCGAACTTCGCATCACCCCCGAGGGCGCCGGAGAGCCGGTGCTGCTGCGCTTCGCCCAGACCTTCCACCCCTGACATGGAGCCCGCGTGAGCCTGATCGCGATCCGCCACGGCCAGGCTTCCTACGCCGCCGCCGACTACGACCAATTGTCCGAGGCCGGCTACGAGCAGTCGCGCCGGCTGGGCCGCTGGCTGCTTCAGCATGCGCCGGTGCCCGAGCGCGTGGTGATCGGCGCCATGCGTCGCCACCGCCAGACCTGGGAGGCCTTGAGCGAGGCCTACCGGGAAGCGGGCATCGAACTGCCGGCACCCGAGTTTGACGCCGACCTCAACGAGTTCGACCATCGCGCCGTGCTGGACGGCTATGCGCGCGAGCACACCGAGGCCGCGTCGCTGTTCCGGGTCGAGCCGGAAGCCAAGCTCGACCCGCGCCGGGTGCTGCAGCAGCTGCTGGCCGCGCTGACGGCCTGGACCGAGGACCGCATCGAAGGCGTGCCCGAGCGCTGGTCGCAATTCCAGGCCCGCACCCGCGCCGGCGCCGAACGCTTGCATCCGAACGCCGGAACCGTGCTGGCGGTGTCCTCTGGCGGCGTGCTCTCGCAGTTCGCCCAGGCCGCACTCGAAACCAGCAACGCCCGCGCCATCGAACTGAACCTCAGCCTGCGCAACAGCGCACTCTGCGAGTTCCACCACCGCACCGGCGCGATGCGCCTGTCGAGCTGGAACAGCGTCCCGCACCTGGCGGAGGCGCGGGAGCTGTGGACGTATTTCTGAAGAGCTGGGATTCGGGATTCGGGATTGGGGATTCGTAAGAGCAGAAGCGTTGAGGCTCGGCGCTGCATCTGCCTTGTGGGGATCCGGCAAGCAATAGCGCGATCAACACGTGCGTGAAGCTTGAGGGCTGCGGCTTCTAACGAATCCCGAATCCCCAATCCCGAATCCCGAATCCCCAATCCCCAATCCCAAAGTACCGCGGGCGCATCAGCGCAGGCGGTACTTTTCGTACAAGCGCGTATGCCGACTCGTGAGATCGACCTCGCGGCCGCGGATCCAGGCGCGTTCGACGTTCGTGCGCGCTTCCAGCGGGTCGCCGTCGGCGATCACCAGCGTTGCTAGCTTTCCGGCATCGAGTGAGCCCACCTGGTCGGCGACGCCGAGGATCTCGGCGGGGCTGAGCGTGATCGCGCGCAGGGCGTCCTCGAAGCCCAGGCCGTAGGCCACTGCGCTGGCGGCCTGATACGGCAGGTTGCGCAGGTTGCTGGTGTCGAAGCTGTCGCCGGGCGAGGCGATGGCGAAGCGCACGCCGGCGGCCTTGAGCTTCGCGGCCTGCGCATAGATCGCATCGACCGCATCGAAGCGGCGCTGTGGCAGCACATGGGTGCCGCCGAGGATGACCGGCACCTCCTGCGCGCGCAGGCGGTCGGCGAGGCGCCAGGCTTCGGCGCCACCCACCAGCACGACGCGGAGCTTGAACTCGGCGGCGAAGTCCAGCGCCATGCCGATCGAAACCGCATCATCGGCGTGCAGGAACACCGCCTGCTCGCGCTTCAGCGCCGGCTGCATGGCCGCCAGACGCAGATCCGGTACGGCGACCGTGCCGGCCTGCTCGGCCAAGCCATAAGCACGGGCCTGCTCGAAGGCACGGAGCAGACCGCGCTGCTTCTCGGTCACCGCCTTCTTCGCGGCTTCGGCCACCTCGGCCGGCAGCCAGGGCGGTACTTCGCCGCTGGGCCAGACCACATGCAGGCCGATCGGCGCCTTCAGCGTCAGCTCTTCCCAAGTCCAGCCGTCGAGCTGGATCAGCGCCGAGGTGCCGGTGATGACGCTGCTGGCGCTGGCCTGCGGCGCACTCAGGGCCAGCAGCACGCCGTTGGCGCGGGTCACCGGAATCAGCTCGCTTTCCGGATTGATCGCGACTTCGGCGCGCACGTTGGCGGCATTCAGGCCGACCTCGGCCATGTCATTGGTGGCGCGCACCGCACCGATCTCGGTCAGCCCCAGCACGCTGTGGGCAGCGATCAGGCCGGGGTAGACCTGCTTGCCGGTGGCGTCGATGCGATCCGCGCCGTCGAGCGAGACCTCGCTGCCGCCCACGGCGACGATGCGCTCGCCCTCGATGCGCACGCGGCCGCCCTCGATGCGCGCACCGCTGACCGTGTGGACGGTGCCGCCGTCGATCACGATCGGCCGCTCGGCCGGGCGCGCCGGCGGACCGGGTTGGGCGAAGGCGGGGCCGAGGCCCAGCGACAGCAGGGCGGCGACGCCAAACAGTCGGGACTTAGTGGACATGGTCATTGATCCCGCAGCTGTTGAGGTCGGTGCCGTCGTGATACAGGCCGCGCAGAGCGCCGAAGTGGGCCAGCCAGCGCACATCGCTCTGCACCAGCCGCAGCAGGGCCGGATCGATGCGCGCGGGCTTTTCGTCCTCCGATTTCGCCTCGGCCGTCATCGACTGCGACTTGCGCCGCTCGGCGGCGGCCAGCGCCAGCAGGCGCTCGCGCTCGGCGAGGATCTGCGCCTGTAGCTGGGCGTCCTCGCTGCGGTCGAAGTAGCGGCGGCCGTCGATCCAGGTGGTCTCGGCCCGCGCATAGTTCGACAACGGATGCGCGCTCCACAGCACGAGGTCGGCGTCCAGACCTGGCTTGATCGCGCCGACGCGGTCGGCGATGCCGAGCTGGATCGCCGGGTTCAGGGTCACCAGCTTCCAGGCCTCCTCGTCGCTCAGGCCACCGTGGCGCAGGGCCTTGGCCGCCTCCATGTTGAGGCGCCGCGCCATCTCATCGCTGTCGGAATTGAACGAACTGACCACGCCGGCGCGGGTCATCAGCGCACCGTTATGGGGAACGCCGTCGATGACCTCCATCTTGAAGCCCCACCAGTCGGCGAAGGTCGAGGCGCCGGCGCCGATCTCGGCCATCTCGCGGGCGACCTTGTAGCCCTCGAGCACGTGCTGGAAGCTCGCGACCTTGAAGCCGAACTCCTGCGACAGGCGCACGAACATCAGGATCTCGTCCTGCCGGTAGGAGTGGATATGCACCAGACGCTCGCCGCGCAGGATCTCGGCCAGGGCTTCAAGGCGCAGGTCACGCCGCACGGGCTCGCCGCGTTTCAACGAAGCGTCGTAGGCGCGGGCGGCGAGGAAGTGGTCGCGCATGATCTGCTCCACGCCCATCCGCGTCTGCGGATAGCGCACGGTCATGCTCTCGCCCCAATTCGACTGCTTGACGTTCTCGCCCAGCGCGAACTTCACGCCGGTGGGGGCGCCCTCGAAGACGAGGCCCGCGGCATCCGCGCCCCAGCGCAGCTTGATCACCGCGTTCTGCCCGCCCATCGGATTGGCCGAGCCGTGCAGCAGATTGGCCGAGGTCACGCCGCCGGCCAGCTGGCGATACAGGTTGATGTCGGTCGGATCGAGCACGTCGCCCACCCGAACCTCGGTGGTGACGGCGTGCGAGGGCTCATTGACGTTGCGCGCGATCGCGGTGTGGGAATGCGCGTCGACGATGCCAGCGGTCAGGTGCCGACCTTGTGCCTCGACCACCTCGGCGCGGCCGGCACTCAAGCCCTGCCCCAGCTCGACGATGCGGCCGCGGCGCACGCGCACGTCCGCGTCTTCCAGCACGCCCTGTTCGGTATTGCTCCAGACGGTGGCGCCGCGGATCAGCAGTTCCTCGGCCTGCGGCGGCAGCGCCGTGCGGGCGTACTCGCCGGCCGGATAACCACTGTGCGCCGGGATCGCGCGCGGCGGCTCGGCGGGTTTGGCGTCCTTGTCTGGCGCCGTCGAGGCCGCGCTGCTGGTGCCGGAAAAGCCGTAGCGGCGACCATCGACGGTCTCCGCGAAGCCCTCCACCGCGCCAGCCTCGCCGATCACGAAGTCGACCCGCGCGGTGCGTGCCGGCCAACCGGCGGGGCTGGATTCTGGCAGTGCCACCCAGCGACCATCGACCTGCTTGAGTTTCAATCGGGACTCGCCCAGGCTGAGCTCGCGACTGTTGCCGCTGCCGCTCAGCGACCAGGTCTCGCTGCGGCCATCGGCATGCCAACGCAGGCTCAGCGCATCGCCCGGCAGACGCGGCGCGATCGCCGCCAGCTCGAAGCGCTCGCCCTCGACCCAGACCTCGTAGAGCTTGGCCTTGTCCTCGCGGAACAGGCCGGCATCGGCGATCACCAGGTTGGCGAGCTGGCCCGGCGCCACGCGGCCCAGCCGGTCGCCGGACTTCAGCAGCTCGGCCGGGGTCACGGTGAGCGCGCGCAGCGCGGCGTCTTCCGGGAGTCCAGCCGCGACCGCACGACGCAGGGCCGGCCAGAACTGCTTGGCCGGCTCCTTCAGGCCCCGGGTGGACAGCGCGAACGGCAGACCGGCTTCGGCAACGCGCGCGGCATTGGCGGGCGCCTGCTCCCAGTGCTGCAGATCGGCCAGTGCGGTCTGCAGGGCCACGCCGGGCTGCTCGACGGCGGGCGCTTCGGGGAAATTGAGCGGCAGCACCAACGGCCTGTTCCAGGTCTTGAGCTGGGGCAGAAGGCGGTACTCATGACCGCTGCCGACCAGCACGCCATCGAGCTTGAACTCGGCGGCGATGGCGTGGAAACGGCCGGCATCGAGCTCGTCGTCCATCAGCATGAACACGCGCTGCTGGCCGCCCAGCACCGGCGCCAGCGCCTGCAGGCTCTGGCTGTGCTGAAGGCGTGCATCGGTGGTGGCGCGACGCGAGGCGGACGACTGCGCGCCGCCATACCACCGCGCGTCGAACAGGCTCTGACGGATCAGGGCGATGCTGCCCATCAGCGAACCGGGATAGTCGGAGCCGAACTGGAAGTCGAAGCCGAACACCTGCGAGACCTCGGGGGCCAGCACCGCATCGCGGCGCGGGCCGGTATCGATCAGGCTGATCAGCGCGCCCTGCCCGGCCAGGATCCCGGCCTGCGGAGCCACATGTGCGGCCGCGAAGCCCAGCTCGCGCAGCGGCTTGGCGTCCGCCGGTTTGTAGTCGAGCACGCGGGCCGCGGAGCGCTCGGGCTGGGCGCTGCGATTCCAGTGCGGCGTTCCTGGCTGGCTGGCCTGCTGGTCATGCGGCGGTGCCTGTCCCGCTTGCCCGCCCTTGATGCCGCCGCGCTGGTGGTCGGCCGGCAGCCCTAGCGTAGTGATCGGCTCGACGAAGCCCGCAAAGACGGTGGCGCCGCCGAGGTCACGAATCTCGAAGCCGGCGGGAATGCGCAGGCCCGATCCCACCGACTCGATGCGACCGTCGCGCAGCAGCACCGTGGCGTTCTCGATGACGCGGCCCGGCTCGGGGACCACGCGCGCGTTGGTCAGAGCAACGCTGCGCGCTGGCCGATCGGCGACGCCCTCACTGGGCAGGGTGCGCTGCTGGGCGGCCGCAACGGCGGCGACCAGCGGCAGCACGAAGAGACAGGTCCGGGCCAGCGGCCGGACGATGGATCTGGACATTCGATTCCCCATGGGCCCACCCGGGGCCATGGGGGACGGTAGTGGCGGGCGCGGATTCCAGCGCCGCCCAGAAGTCACGCGCGGGCGCGATGCACCCGCGCGCTTCGGATCACAAGGGCAGCGACTGCACGCCGCGCTTGCGCACGATCAGCAGGGCCAGTTCGAGTGACTGCTCGTAGTTGAGCCGCGGGTCGACCGTGGAGCGGTAGGCGCGCTCGAGATCGACATCGGTCAGATCGCGCGCGCCGCCGGTGCACTCGGTGACGTTCTCGCCGGTGAGCTCCAGATGCACGCCGCCGAGGCGCGTGCCGGCCGCGGCGTGCAGGTCGAAGGCCTGCTCCAGTTCGCTGCGGATGTTGTCGAAGCGGCGCGTCTTGAAACCGTTGCTGGTCGACTCGGTGTTGCCGTGCATGGGATCAGCCACCCACAGCACGCGACGGCCCTCGCGGCGCATCAGCTCCAGATGCGGCGGAAGTTCGGCGGCGATCTTGGCCGCACCCATGCGGTGGATGAAGGTGAGGCGCCCGGCCTCGTTGTCCGGGTTCAAGGCATCGGCCAGGCGCAGCAGGGCTTCGGGCTTGACGCCGGGTCCGACCTTGACCGCCACCGGGTTGCGGATGCCGCGCATGTACTCGGTGTGCGCACCGTCCAGTGCGGCAGTACGCATGCCGATCCACGGGTAGTGGGTGGAGAGATTGAACCAGCCCCAGTTGCGTGGCACCTGTCGGGTCAGCGATTCCTCGTAGTCGAGCAGGAGCGCCTCGTGCGAGGTGTAGAAGTCGACCCGGCGCACGCCCTGCGAGGCCTCGCCCGAGAGGGTCTCCATGAAGCGCACACCATCGCCGATGGCGCGCACCATGCGGTGGTACTCCTCGGCCAGCGGTGAGTGGCTGACCCAGCCCAGGTCCCAGTACTCCGGGTGGTGCAGATCGGCGAAACCGCCATCGATCAGCGCCCGCACGAAGTTCATCGTCAAGGCGGATCGCGAGTGCGCTTCGATCAGGCGCCGGGGATCCGGCAGGCGCGACTCGGGCGTGAAGGCCGGCGAATTGATGATGTCGCCGCGGTAGCTGGGCAACTCGACACCGTCCTTGATCTCGGTGTCCGCCGAACGCGGCTTGGCGTACTGGCCAGCGAAGCGACCGACGCGGATCACAGGCATGCGCAGACCATAAACCAGCACCACGCTCATCTGCAGCAGGACCTTGAGACGGTTTGAGATCAGACCGGACTCGCAGTCTGAGAAGCTCTCCGCGCAGTCGCCGCCCTGCAGCAGGAAGCGTTGGCCATCCTGAGCCTCAGCGAGCTGCTTCTTGAGCGCCAGGATCTCCAGCGAGGTCACCAGCGGCGGCAGCCGACTCAGCTCGCCCAGCGTGGCGTCCAGCGCTGTTCGGTCCGGGTAGCGCGGCTGCTGCAGAGCGGGGCGCGCACGCCACGAGGACGGGCTCCAGTCGACAGGCAGATTCACGGCTTCAAGACTGCGTTCGGACGGCATGACACGACTCCAGGGGCTTGCTGCAATGCGTCAGCGATCATGCCACAGGGTCAACGAAGCCAAGGTGCAGGCAAGCCCTAGGTCCAATCCGTCACACCGGTGCAACTTCACGCGCGGCGACGCAGCCCAGCCCAGAGCGCGCCGACGCCAAGACCGACAAACCAGACCAAGGTCCAGACCGGCATCGACAGACCCAGAAAGGTCCAGTCGATCTTGGCGCAGTCGCCCGAGCCGGTGAACACCCTCTCGATCACCGTCTGCAGCGGAAATGCATCGAGCATGTAGCCAAGCTCCATGCCGCCGCAGCTTGGCACCTCATCGGCCGGCAGGTGCTGCATGCGGACATGCCAGCCGGCGATTCCGCCCCCCACCACTGCCCCAAGGCCGACGAGGCTCGCGTTGACGATCCGCAGCCACCCGGGTCGAGGCCCGATGATCGCACCGAGCAGGAAGAACACGCCCATGAAGACGAAGGCGATGCGCTGCAGGATGCACAGCGGGCACGGCATCATCAGCATGCCGTGCTCGACGTACAGCGCATAGCCAAGCAGCGCTGCGCAGCAGACGAAGCCGGCGAAGTACTGGGCGCGGAAACTCCAGGCGAATGGATTCATCGTGGCTCTCGTGCGGTGGGTCGGCGCGGTCGCACCAGGTCGGGCGCATCGCGGCAGGCCAGAGCTTACAGGCTGAGCTGCCCCGCCAAGGACTGCAGCGGCGGCAAAGGGTTCCGCCCAAACGAAAACCCCGGCACAAGGCCGGGGCTTTCGAAGAATCATTTCGCCGCGATCACTCGGCGGACGGCTCGGCGTCGACCTGCGGGCGATCGACCAGTTCGACGTACGCCATCGGCGCGCTGTCGCCAGCGCGGAAGCCGCACTTCAACAGACGCAGGTAGCCGCCCGGGCGGGACACGTAGCGCGGACCGATCTCGACAAAGAGCTTGCCGACCGCAACCTTGTCGCGCAGGCGCGCAAACGCCAGGCGGCGGTTGGCCACGCTGTCGACCTTGGCCAGGGTGATGAGCGGCTCGGCGAAGCGACGCAGCTCCTTGGCCTTCGGCAGGGTGGTGCGGATCAGCTCATGCTTGATGAGCGAGGCGACCATGTTGCTGAACATGGCTTTGCGATGGGAGCTGTCGCGGTTGAGCTTGCGACCCGACTTCTGATGGCGCATGGGAAATTCCTGGTTGAATGCTGCAGCTGTTGGATTTCGCTGTCGCCGTCCTGGCGTTGCAACATTGGACTGCGGATGGTCCGGGTCGGCCGTCCTTGGCCGACAGTCGCGGGCAAATACGCCCGTCGACAGGGTGGATCAATGGATCAGCCGAGCATGCCCTGCTGCAGACCGGCCGGCGGCCAGTTCTCCAGCTTCATGCCAAGCGACAGACCGCGCTGGGCCAGCACTTCCTTGATTTCGGTGAGCGACTTCTTGCCGAGGTTCGGCGTCTTGAGCAGCTCCACTTCGGTGCGCTGGATCAGATCACCGATGTAGTAGATGTTCTCGGCCTTGAGGCAGTTGGCCGAACGCACGGTCAGCTCGAGGTCGTCGATCGGGCGCAGCAGCACCGGGTCGACGCCGGCGGTGGCCTGCTTCGACTCGCCGCGCTGGCGCTGCGTGAAATCGCCGAACACGGACAGCTGGTCGGTGAGGATGTCGGCGGCAGTACGCACCGCTTCTTCTGCATCGATCGTTCCGTTGGTCTCGATGTCAAGCACCAGCTTGTCGAGGTTGGTGCGCTGCTCGACGCGCGCGCTCTCTACTGCGAACGCAACGCGACGCACGGGCGAGAACGAGGCATCCAGCATCAGGCGGCCGATCGCGCGCGACTCTTCATCCGGGCGACGACGCGCGGACGCCGGCTGGTAGCCCAGGCCCCGCTCCACCTTGAGACGCATGTTCAGCGACACGTCCTTGGTGAGATGGCAGATCACATGCTCGGGGTTGAGGATCTCGACGTTGTGATCGGTGCGGATGTCACCGGCGAGAACCACGCCGGCGCCCTGCTTGCTCAGGGTGACCGTGGCCTGATCGACGTTGTGCATGCGGAGCGCGACGTCCTTCAGGTTCAGCAGGATTTCCAGAACGTCTTCCTGGATGCCCTCGACCGTGGTGTATTCGTGCAGCACACCGTCGATCTCGACTTCAGTGATGGCGAAACCGGGAATCGACGACAGGAGGACGCGACGCAGCGCATTGCCGAGCGTATGGCCGTAGCCACGCTCAAGCGGTTCGACAACCACCTTTGCGCGATTGTCGGCGATACGTTCGATGCCGATGCCGCGCGGACGCAGCACCTGGGTGGCGGAAACGGACATTCGGCGGTTCTCCGTGGATTACTTCGAGTACAGCTCGATGATCAGGTTCTCGTTGATGTCCGAGGGCAGATCCGAGCGCTCGGGCAGCGCCTTGAAGACACCGCTGAACTTCTTGCTGTCGACGTCGATCCAGTTCGGGACGAGGTCCATCTGCTGGGCCAGGGCCGAAGCCTCCTGGACGCGCAGCTGACGCTGGGCACGCTCGGTGAGCGCGATGGCATCACCGGGCTTGACCTGGAAGGAGGCGAGGTTGACCGCCTTGCCGTTGACCAGGACGCCGCAATGGCTGACGAGCTGTCGGGCTTGCGGACGCGTCACCGCGAAACCCATGCGGTAGACCACATTGTCCAGACGGGACTCGAGAATCTGCAGCAGGTTCTCGCCGGTGTTGCCGCGACGGGTGGACGCCTTGCGGTAGACGTTGCGGAACTGACGCTCCAGCAGACCGTAGATGCGCTTGACTTTCTGCTTCTCGCGCAGCTGCACCGCGTAATCGGACAGACGACCCTTGCGGGCGGCGCCGTGCTGGCCGGGCTTCTGCTCCAGCTTGCACTTGGAATCCAGCGCGCGGGCCGGGCTCTTGAGGCTGAGATCTGCGCCTTCGCGACGGGCGAGTTTGCAGGTGGGGCCGATGTAACGTGCCATGGGTATGAGCTCCTAGCCGTGCGTCAGACGCGACGCTTCTTCGGCGGACGGCAGCCGTTGTGCGGAATCGGCGTGACGTCGATGATGTTGGTGACCTTGTAGCCGACAGCGTTCAGCGAACGCACGGCGGACTCGCGACCCGGACCGGGGCCCTTGATGCGGACTTCGAGGGTCTTCAGGCCGTACTCCAGCGCCACGCGACCCGCCTTCTCGGCGGCGACCTGGGCAGCGAATGGAGTCGACTTGCGCGAGCCACGGAAACCAGCGCCACCCGAGGTGGCCCAGCTCAGAGCATTGCCCTGGCGGTCGGTGATCGTGATGATCGTGTTGTTGAAGGACGCTTGGACGTGGGCGATGCCGTCGGTAACGACACGGCGGATCTTCTTCTTGCCCTTGGCGGGCGCCTGCTTGCTCATGGCCGGTCCTTACTTCTTGATCTGCTTGCGCGGACCCTTGCGGGTACGGGCGTTGGTGCGGGTGCGCTGGCCACGCAGCGGCAGGCCACGACGGTGACGAAGACCGCGGTAGCAGCCCAGGTCCATCAGGCGCTTGATGCTGATGCCGACTTCGCGACGGAGGTCGCCCTCGACGACAAACTTTGCGACTTCGGCGCGGAGGCGGTCGACCTCGGCCTCCGTCAGGTCCTTGATCTTGGTGCTCGGGGTGACCCCGGCAGTCTCACAGACTTTCTGCGAACGGGTACGGCCGATGCCGTAAATGCTCTGAAGCCCCACCCAGACATGCTTCTGGACGGGAAGGTTGACACCTGCGATGCGCGCCATGAGGCGATCTCCAACAAGGTATTGCGCGGTGAATCGGAAAGTATACGTTGGCTTCGAGGACAAATAAAGTCCCAGGGTGCTAAGGCCACAGCACCCCTGAGGGCACGGGGAGATGGTGCCCGTGCTCCGGCGTTGTCACCCCCGGCTTGGACGCATGCCGCGCCAAACCGGGAGCTCGACTACCCGCGCGAGAAGCCGGCGCGCGAGCCGCCCTTCAGATTGGCCTTCTTGAGCAGGCTGTCGTACTGATGCGACATCAGGTGCGCCTGGATCTGGGCCATGAAATCCATGACAACAACCACCACGATCAGCAGCGAGGTGCCGCCAAACAGGTGGGCCACAGCAGCGGGAACATTCATTCCGAGTTGCAGGGCTTCGGGCAGCAGACACACCGCCACGAGGTAGAGCGAACCAGCGAGCGTGAGACGCGTCAGCACGCCGTCGACGTAGTCGGCCGTTGCCTTGCCCGGACGGATACCGGGAATCAAGGCACCGGACTTCTTCAGATTCTCGGCAGTCTCCTGCGAGTTGAAGACCAGGGCGGTGTAGAAGAACGCGAAACCGATGATCAAGGCGCCATACAGCACCATGTGCAGGGGCTGCCCGGGGGCCAGCGCAACCGACAGGTCGGTCAGCCAACCTACCCCGCCAGCCTCACCGAACCAGGTGGCCGCAGTCCCGGGGAACAGGATGAGGCTGGATGCAAAGATCGCAGGGATGACGCCAGCCATGTTGAGCTTCAGCGGCAAATGCGAGCTCTGGTTCATGTAGGCCTGACGGCCCCCCTGGCGACGCGCATAGTTGACCGTGATCCTGCGCTGCCCGCGCTCGACGAAGACGACGAAAGCAGTAACCGACAGGACGATGGCAAACAACACGATCACCGTCAGCGGATTCATCTCGCCCTGACTGACCTGGGTCAGCGTGGTGATGATGGCTCCGGGCAGCGTCGCAACAATGCCCGCGAAGATGATCAGGGAGATGCCGTTGCCGACGCCGCGCTCGGTCACCTGCTCACCGAGCCACATCAGGAACAGCGTTCCGGCAGTCAAGGCGACGACCGCAGTAAACACAAACCCTGGCCCCGGATTGAACACGACCGGGCCAACAGGGCTGTTCTGCCCCTGGAGCGCCATTGCGATACCGAAGGCCTGGAAGACCGCAAGCAGCACGGTACCGATGCGCGTGTACTGGGTGATCTTGCGGCGGCCGCTTTCCCCTTCCTTTCGCAGCTGCTGCAGGCTTGGAAAGATCTGCGATGCGAGCTGGATGATGATCGAGGCGGAGATGTACGGCATGACGTTGAGCGCGAACACACTCAGACGCTCAAGCGCGCCACCGGAGAACAGGTTGAACATCTGGACGACGCCCCCCTGCTGCTGCATGAGGGACGTCATGGCATCCGGATTGACGCCCGGCACAGGCACGAAGGTGCCGAACCGGTAGACGATCAGCGCCCCGAGCACGAACAGCAGGCGCTGGCGCAGCTCGGTGAGCTTGCCAAGTGCCGCGATGGAACTTGCACCCACGTTCGACTGGGCCACGATTTACTCCACCGACCCGCCGGCCGCTTCGATCGCCGCCTTGGCGCCGGCGGTCGCAGTCAGGCCGCGAACGGTGACCTTGCGATCGAGCTCGCCCTTCTTGACGATCTTGGCGGTGCGCGCGCGAGTCGACACGAGAGCGGCAGCCTGCAGCGCAGGGAAGTCGATCACGTCACCCTCGACAAGGGCCAGCTGGTACAGGAAGACCTGCGCCACGTCGTCCTTGAGCTTGGAGCGGAAACCGACCTTGGGAAGGCGACGCTGCAGCGGCATCTGGCCACCTTCGAAGCCTGCCTTGACCTTGCCCTTGCCGGTACGCGCGAACTGACCCTTGTGGCCACGACCGCAGGTCTTGCCGAGGCCGGAACCGATGCCGCGGCCAACGCGAACGCGATCCTTGCGAGCGCCGTCAGCGGGCTTGAGTGTATTGAGACGCATGGTGTTCTCCGGAGATTCCGCTTACTGCTCGACGCGGACCAGGTAATAGACGGTGTTGATCAGACCGCGCACGCTCGGGTTGTCCGGCAGCTCACGCACGTCATTCAACTTGCGCAGACCGAGCGCCTTCACCGACAGGCGGTGACGCGACTGGGTACCACGCAGACCCTTGACCAGACGGACCTTGATGGTCTTGCCTTCATTAGCCATGGCTGATCTCCTCCAGCTTCTTGCCGCGCTTCGCCGCGATCTTGGAAGGCGAGTGCATTGCCTGCAGGCCCTTGATGGTGGCGCGAACAAGGTTGATGGGGTTGCGCGAACCCACCGCCTTGGCAAGGATGTTCTTCACACCGGCCGCTTCCAGCACGGCGCGCATGGCACCTCCGGCGATCACGCCGGTACCCTCGGAAGCGGGCTGCATGTAGACGCGCGCAGCGCCGTGGTTGGCCTTGATCGGGTACCACACCGTGCCGCCGTTCAGCTCGACGCTGACCATGGCCTTGCGGGCGTACTCCATCGACTTCTGGATGGCCACAGGCACTTCGCGCGCCTTGCCGTAACCGAAACCGACGCGGCCGGCGCCATCACCCACCACGGTCAAGGCGGTGAAGGTGAACTGGCGGCCGCCCTTGACCGTCTTCGACACGCGATTGACGGCAACCAGCTTTTCCAGCATGCCGTCGCTGTTGTCACGATCGTTCGTGCTCATTGCGATTCTCTCGATTGCTTACGACCCTTCGGGTCGCTTGTAGTTGTGGTGCAGCGAAGGGATCGCAGAGCGATCAGAACTTCAGGCCCGCCTCACGAGCGGCATCGGCAAGCGCCTTGATGCGACCGTGATAACGGAAACCCGAGCGGTCAAAGGCAACCGCCTCAACGCCAGCAGCGAGGGCGCGCTTGGCGATCACCTGACCCACCTTGGCCGCGGCATCCTTGTTCTTGGTGCCTTCCAGGCCGTCGCGAACCTCGGACTCGAGCGTCGAGGCCGCAGCCAGGACCTTCGACCCGTCGGACGTGAACAGCTGAGCGTAGATGTGCTGGCCGGTGCGAGACACGGACAGGCGCGCGGCGCCCAGCTCGCGGATATGCGAACGGGTGGTCTTGGCGCGACGGAGACGAGCGATTTTCTTTTCCATGGTCTTTCCTTGGGGAAGCAGAAGGCTTGGGGTGAAGTCCGCTGGGCGGACTCCATGGGAGCTCCCGATCAGGCCTTCTTGGCTTCCTTCATCACGATCTTCTCGCCCGAGTAACGCACACCCTTGCCCTTGTAGGGCTCCGGCGGGCGGAACGCGCGAATCTTGGCAGCCACCTGACCCACCACCTGCTTGTCGGCGCCCTTGACCAGAATTTCGGTCTGGCTCGGCGTCTCGATGGTGATGCCCTCGGGGGCGTTGAACACCACCGGGTGACTGAAGCCGAGGCTCAGGTTCAGGTCGCGGCCGGCAACCGAAGCGCGGTAGCCGACGCCGACGAGTTCGAGCTTGCGGGTGTAGCCCTCGGAAACGCCGGCGACCATGTTCGCGAGCAGGGCACGCAGGGTGCCGGCCATGGCGACCAGATCATCGTTTGCGGCCTGGACACGCAGCTCGCCGTCAACGACAGCGACATCGAGGCCGGCCGGCTTGGCCTGGGTCAGACTGCCCTTGGGCCCCTTGATGGTGAGCTTTGCGGCATCCTGGGACAGTTCGACGCCCTTCGGGAGGGCGATTGGCTTCTTGGCAACGCGGGACATGTCGATCTCCTCTTATGCCACCAGACCCAGGACCTCGCCGCCCAGGCCTTCAGCCCGCGCCTGCGAATCGGTCATGATGCCCTTGGAGGTGGAGATGATGGCGATGCCGAGGCCGCCCAGCACGCGCGGGAGCTCTGCCTTGCCACGATACTGGCGCAGGCCCGAGCGCGAAAAGCGCTCCAGCTTCTCGATGACCGGACGCCCCTGGTAGTACTTGAGGGCGATCTCGAGAACAGGCTTGTTCTCGGTGGTCTGAACCTGCGCGTCGGCGAGGTAACCCTCGTTCTTCAGCAGGTTGGCGATGGCGACCTTCAGCTTGGAGGACGGCATCTTGACGGTTTTCTTGCCGACGGCCGCCGCATTCTTGATGCGGACAAACATGTCGGCGATGGGATCAGTCATGCTCATTGAGTGGCACCTTTGAGTCGCACCGATATCCGCTTTCGCGAACGGTTCACGTGGAAGAGCCGACCCCTTGCGGGGCCGGCCCGGAAATCAGCAAGCGCAGTAGTTTACCAGCTTGCCTTGCGAAGGCCAGGCACGTCGCCGCGCATGGTCGCTTCGCGCAGCTTGTTGCGACCGAGCCCGAACTTGCGGTACACGCCGCGCGAACGGCCGGTCAGCTCGCAGCGATTGCGCTGACGGCAGGGGCTGGCGTCACGAGGCAGCTTCTGCAGCTGGGCCTGTGCAACCACCTTCTCTTCATACGAAGCCTTGGGGTTCGCGATGATCGCCTTGAGCTCGGCGCGCTTGGACGCGAACTTCTTGGCGATCTTGGCCCGCTTGATCTCGCGGTTGACCATGGAGGTCTTGGCCATGTCTTGGGTCCTTCGGGATCAGTTGCGGAACGGGAAACGGAAGGCTTCGAGCAGCGCCTTGGCTTCCGCGTCGGTCTTGGCCGTGGTGGTGATGGCGATGTCCATGCCGCGGATCGCGTCGACCTGGTCGAAGTCGATCTCGGGAAAGATGATCTGTTCCTTCACGCCCATGTTGTAGTTACCGCGACCATCGAACGAGCGACCGGACACGCCGCGGAAGTCGCGGACGCGGGGCAGCGAGATGTTCACGAGACGATCGAGGAACTCGAACATCTTGGCGCGGCGCAGGGTGACCTTGCAGCCGATCGGCCAGCCGTCACGGATCTTGAAGCTCGCCACCGACACGCGGGCCTTGGTGGTCACCGGCTTCTGGCCGGAGATCTTGGCCATTTCAGCGACGGCATTCTCTAGGATCTTCTTGTTGCCGACAGCTTCGCCCACGCCCATGTTGAGCGTGATCTTGGTCAAGCGCGGCACCTGCATGACATTGGCGTAGCCGAAGCGCTCCATCAGCTTGGGCACGACCTGGTCTTTGTAGAACTGTTCCAGACGGGTGGTCATCACTGCATTCCTCAGGCGTCAACCGCCTCACCGCTGGAGCGGAACACACGCAGTTTGCGTCCATCCTCCAGCACCTTGAAGCCAACGCGATCGCCCTTGCCCGTCGCCGGGTTGAACAACATCACGTTGGAGATATGGATCGGCGCCTCGCGCTCGACGATCCCGCCCGGCTGGTTGGCCTGCGGGTTCGCCTTGGTGTGGCGCTTGATCAGATTGATGTTGGAGACGACGAGCCGGTCACCGACCACGCGCACCACCTCACCCTTCTGACCCTTGTTCTTGCCGGTGATCACCAGAACCTGGTCACCCTTGCGAATACGGCTCATGGGTTCTTCCTTTACAGCACTTCGGGAGCCAGCGAGACGATCTTCATGAACTTCTCGCCGCGCAGCTCGCGCGTGACCGGCCCGAAGATGCGCGTGCCGATCGGCTCGTGCTTGTTGTTCAGCAGGACGGCGGCGTTGCCATCGAAACGGATCAGCGAACCATCGGCACGACGGACGCCCTTGCGGGTGCGCACGACGACGGCGTCATAGACCTCGCCCTTCTTGACCTTGCCGCGGGGGATGGCGTCCTTGACGGACACCTTGATGATGTCGCCAATGTGCGCATAGCGGCGCTTGGAGCCGCCGAGCACCTTGATGCACATCAGCTCCTTGGCACCGGAGTTGTCTGCCGCATCAAGAAAAGACTGCATCTGAATCATGGATCTTCTCCTTGAGCGATCAGGCGTCGCGACTCACGACTTCGACAACGCGCCAGGTCTTGGTCTTCGACAGCGGGCGGCACTCCACCACGCGGACGATGTCCCCTTCCTGACAGCTGTTGTTCTCGTCGTGCGCATGCAGCTTGGTGGAGCGGCGCAGGTACTTCCCGTAGAGCTCGTGCTTGACGGCACGCTCAACGAGCACGGTGACGGTCTTATCCATCTTGTTGCTGACCACGCGGCCTTCGACGGTGCGCGGGGTTTGGGTGTTGTCACTCATGTCGGTCGCCTTACGCGTTGGAGCCCAGCAGCATCTTCACCTGCGCGATCTCGCGGCGCACGCTCTTGAGCTGATGGCTCTGGGTCAACTGGCCGCTTCCCTTCTGCATGCGAAGGTTGAACTGCTCGCGGCGCAGATCGAGGAGGTGGGCCTTGAGTTCAACGGCCGACTTCTGGCGGAGTTCCTTGATGTCCATCAGCGCACCGTCCGGGTCACGAAAGTGGTCTGGACCGACAGCTTGGCAGCGGCCAGACGGAAGGCTTCGCGGGCGGTCTCTTCGGGCACACCCTCGATTTCGTAGAGAACGCGGCCGGGCTGGATCAGGGCCACCCAGTACTCGACGTTACCTTTACCGCTACCCATGCGGACCTCGATGGGCTTCTGGGTGATCGGCTTGTCGGGGAACACGCGGATCCAGAGCTTGCCGCCGCGCTTGACATAGCGGCTGATGGTGCGGCGCGCGGACTCGATCTGGCGGGCGGTGAGCTGACCGTAGGTCGTGGCCTTCAGGCCGTACTCGCCGAAGCTGACCAGCGCGCCGTTCCAGGAAAGGCCGGTGTTCCGGCCCTTGTGTACCTTGCGGTACTTGGTTCTTTTGGGCTGCAACATGACAGTGGTTCCTTACTTGGCCTGGCGGGGCGCGCGCTCGGGGCGCTGCTCTTCGGCCTTCTCCTGGCCCACCTGCGAGTAATCGAAGATCTCGCCCTTGTAGATCCAGGTCTTGATGCCGATGACGCCGTAGGTGGTGTGCGCTTCAGCGAAGCCGTAGTCAACGTCGGCGCGCAGCGTGTGCAGGGGTACGCGTCCTTCGCGGTACCACTCCGAACGTGCAATCTCGGCGCCGTTGAGGCGCCCGGCGACATTGACCTTGATCCCAAGCGCGCCAAGACGCATGGCGTTGCCGACAGCGCGCTTCATCGCGCGACGGAACATGATGCGGCGCTCCAGCTGCTGCGCGATCGACTCGGCCACCAGCTGAGCGTCGAGCTCCGGCTTGCGAACCTCGGCGACGTTGATGTGCACCGGGACGCCCATGATCGCGCTGACGTCGCGACGCAGCTTCTCGATGTCCTCGCCCTTCTTGCCGATCACCACGCCCGGACGGGCGGTGTGGATCGTCACGCGGGCGGTCTTCGCCGGGCGCTCGATCTGGATGCGGGAGACGCCGGCGGCAGCCAGGCGCTTGCGCAGCATCTCGCGGACCTTGAGGTCGCCCGCCAGGTAACCGGCGAAGTCGCGCTTGTTGGCGTACCACTTAGAATTCCAGTCCTTGGAGATACCAAGGCGAATTCCGATCGGATGAACTTTGTGACCCATCGTGCGTCCCCGATTACTGGCCGGTGCCCACGACCACAGTGATGTGGCTGGTGCGTTTCAGGATGCGAGCTCCGCGGCCCTTGGCGCGGGCGTGGAAGCGCTTCATGGTCGGACCCTCATCAACGAAGATGCGGGCGACCTTGAGCTCGTCGACGTCAGCGCCGTCGTTGTTCTCGGCGTTCGCAACTGCCGAGAGCAGGACCTTGCGGACGATGTGGGCGGCCTTCTTCTCGCTGAACTTCAGCAAGTTGTCGGCGCGACCAACCGGGAGGCCACGGACCTGGTCGGCGACCAGTCGGACCTTCTGGGCGGAGATGCTTGCGCCGCGGAGGATTGCCTTGGTTTCCATTGCCATCTCTCCTTAGCGGCCGGACTTCTTGTCGCCACCGTGACCCTTGAAGGTCCGGGTGACGGCGAACTCGCCCAGCTTGTGGCCGACCATGTTCTCGTTGATAAGCACGGGAACGTGCTGGCGACCGTTGTGGATCGCGATGGTCAGGCCGATCATTTCCGGCAGCACCATCGAGCGACGGGACCAGGTCTTGATCGGGCGCTTGTTATTCGTGGCCGCAGCGGTCTCCACCTTCTTGGCGAGGTGCAGATCAATGAACGGGCCTTTCTTGAGTGAACGTGCCATGACCTATTCCTATTACTTCCGGCGCCGCACGATGAACTGCTCGGTGCGCTTGTTGTTGCGGGTCTTGTAGCCCTTGGTCGGCACACCCCAGGGGGTGACCGGGTGGCGACCACCCGAAGTACGGCCTTCACCACCGCCGTGCGGATGGTCGACCGGGTTCATCACCACGCCGCGGACGGTCGGGCGGACGCCAACCCAGCGCTTTGCACCGGCCTTGCCGATCTTGGTGAGGTTGTGCTCGCTGTTGCCGACTTCGCCGATGGTTGCGCGGCAGTCCGCCGGCACCTTGCGCATCTCGCCGGAGCGGAGGCGCAGGGTCGCATAGCCCTGTTCGCGGGCGATCAGCTGTGCGGATGCACCGGCGCTGCGCGCGATCTGGGCCTTCTTGCCAGGCTTCATCTCGATGCAGTGCACTGTGGTGCCGATCGGGATGTTGCGCAGCGGCAGCGTGTTGCCGACCTTGATCGGCGCATCGCGGCCGGACATCAGCTGGTCGCCCACCTGGATGCCCTTGGGCGCGATGATGTAGCGGCGCTCACCGTCGGCGTAGCAGAGCAGCGCGATGTGCGCGGTGCGGTTGGGGTCGTACTCGATCCGCTCGACCTTGGAGGCGATGCCTTCCTTGTCGCGCTTGAAATCGATGATGCGGTAGTGCTGCTTGTGGCCACCACCGATGTGACGGGTGGTGATGCGGCCGGCATTGTTGCGGCCACCGGTGCGCGACTGCGCCTCGACCAAGGCTGCGTGCGGGGCACCCTTGTACAGGTGGTCGCGACTGACGCTCACCTTGGAGCGGCGGCCCGGCGACGTGGGCTTGTAAGTGATCACTGCCATGTCTGCTTACCTCAGGCCCGAGCCATCACGTCAATGGTCTGGCCTTCGGCCAGCTTGACGTAGGCTTTGCGCCAATCACCGCGACGACCCGCGCGGGAACGGAAGGACTTGCTCTTGCCCTTGACGTTGACGACGTTCACCCCTTCGACCTTGACCGAGAACAACTGCTCGACGGCAGCCTTCACGTCGGCCTTGGTCGCCGTGGCGGCGATCTCGAAGACGTACTGGTTGGAAACTTCCTGGAGGCGCGCACCCTTTTCGGAAATCAGGGGCGCACGCAGCACGCTCAGGATGTGCTCGGTGCTCATGCCAGCCACTCCTCGATCTTCTTGACCGCGTCCACGGTCACAACGACGTGATCCGCGCCCACCAGGGACACCGGATCCAGGCCCTGCACGTCGCGGACTTCGACGTAGGGGATATTGCGTGCAGACAGGTACAGCGCCTCGGAGCCGTTCTCGGTCACGATCAGCGGCCGCTTGCCCACTTTCAGCTCCGCCAGCTTGGCGACCAAGGCCTGGGTCTTGGGCTGATCGAGGTCGAACGACTCGACCACCAGCAGACGACCGTGGCGATTGAGTTCTGACAGGATCGAGCGGAGCGCACCGCGGTACATCTTGCGGTTGATCTTCTGGGCGAAGCTGCGCGGACGCGCAGCGAAACTGACGCCACCGCCGATGAAAATCGGAGCGCGGTAATCGCCGTGACGGGCGCCGCCGCCCTTCTGCTTCTTGAACTTCTTGGTGGTGCCGCTCACTTCCGAGCGGGTCTTCTGCGCCTTGGTGCCCGCGCGACCGGCATTGCGATAGGCAACGACGACCTGGTGCACGAGATCCTGGCGGTAATCACGGCCGAACACCTCATCGGAGACGGCCAGCGTATTGGGGCTCCCCACGACTGCAAGTTCCATGACTGAGCTCCTTTACGCTTTGGCCGCAGGGCGGACGATGACGTCGCCGCCGGGGGCGCCGGGGATCGACCCACGCACGGCGATCAAGCCACGCTCGGCATCCACCTTCATCACCACGAGGTTCTGCGAGGTCTGGTTGACCGCGCCCATGTGGCCAGACATCTTCTTGCCGGGAAACACGCGACCCGGCGTCTGGCGCTGGCCGATGGAGCCCGGCGAACGATGCGACAGCGAGTTACCGTGGGTGGCGTCACCCATGGTGAAGCCATGGCGCTTGATGGTGCCAGCGAAGCCCTTGCCGCGGGTCACGCCCGCCACATCGACAACCTGACCCGCCGCGAAGATGTCGGCGCGGATTTCGCTGCCGACGGCGTAGTCGCCCACCTTGTCGGCGGCAACACGAAACTCCCAAAGACCACGACCACCCTCGACCTTCGCCTTGGCGAAGTGGCCCGCTTCCGGCTTGTTCAGCAGGGCGGCGCGCTTGGTGCCAGCGGTAACCTGGACGGCGGCGTAGCCGTCCGACTCAGGTGTCTTGACCTGAACCACGCGATTGGGGGTGGCTTCGATCAGGGTGACCGGCACCGACTCACCCGACTCGGTGAAGATCCGGCTCATGCCGCACTTGCGGCCTACGATTCCGATGCTCATGGGGAATGCCTCAGTACAGCTTGATCTGAACGTCGACGCCGGCTGCGAGCTCGAGCTTCATGAGCGCGTCAACGGTCTTGTCGTTCGGATCCACGATATCGAGCACGCGCTTGTGCGTGCGGGTCTCGTACTGGTCGCGGGCGTCTTTGTCGACGTGCGGCGACACGAGCACGGTGTAGCGTTCGGTCTTCGTGGGCAGCGGGATCGGGCCGCGCACCTGCGCGCCGGTCCTCTTGGCCGTCTCCACGATCTCGCTCGCGGATCGGTCGATCAAACGATGATCGAACGCCTTGAGCCGAATCCGAATCTTCTGGTCCGCCATGGGCCTGGTCCTTGGTTTTCGTTAAAGAGCGTCGGGGGTGGGAGCGTATGTCCCACCCCCCGGGTGCAAGCCCGCTATCGTATCACTGGATGATCTTGGCGACAACACCGGCGCCGACGGTACGACCGCCTTCGCGGATCGCGAAGCGCAGGCCTTCTT
>VFQP010000226.1_pt1 | contig 138485 bp, 104 predicted proteins | sample 3512351 | NCBI WGS metagenome assembly VFQP01 (sample SAMN10412372, study PRJNA504923) | tailings metagenome | isolation source: Relicate 1 Philex TSF1 revegetated site | place: Philippines: Tuba, Benguet | collected 2017-08-29 | reverse complement strand
AATTAGGTGGTCAGTTTGCCACGGAATCACATGGTCAGTTTCTCCGAAATATACAGTTATACATCGATAACATCATTTGATAGTCTAATTTCTAACATCGCCATATCCTTTCCAACCTTCGCATCTAATACTTTGGCATAATGCTGCGTGGTTTTTAGATCTTTATGTCCAAGCATTTTTGATACCGTTTCAATAGGAACATTATTACTAAGGGTAATAGTTGTAGCAAACGTATGCCTTGCAATATGGAACGTCAAGGTTTTACTTATGCGGCATTGGTCGGCAATTTCCTTTAGATAACTGTTCATTTTCTGGTTGCTTAGTACGGGCAATACCATTCCTTTCATTTTACAATCGGGATGGTCTTCGTATTTGTCCATTAGTTTTTTAGGAATAGCTAATAATGGCACATTGGAAGCAATCTCGTTCTTTTCCCGATTGGTAAAAATCCAGAGCTTGCCATCATTACCTTTTTTAATTTCCGAACGTGTGAGTTTCTTTACGTCTGCATAGGAAAGTCCTGTATAACAGCTAAACAGAAAAATATCTTTTACACGATCTAATCTTTCAATGCCAAATTCTTTGTTGGCAATCTCAGCTAATTCTACTTTTGATAAAAACTCTTTGTCTTTGGCCTTTGTCTTGTTTTTATAGAAAACAAAGGGATTGTATTCTATCCAGCGGTGGGCAAGGCAAAGGTTCACTATCTTCCTGAAGTGTTTCATATATTTGGCTACAGATACTTCACTGATTTCTTTTTCCGTTCGTAGATAAAATTCATATCCTGTAATAAAGCCATGGTCAATTTTTCTAATGTCTATGTCAGTATTTTTGTAATCTTTTTCCAAATAAGCGGTTAAGTGTATAACCGAAGATTTGTAGCCTTTCAACGTATTTGCTTTAAACCCTTTGCCGATTGAGGCTTCCATTTTTTGGTTATGGTCGGCAAATATCTCCATCAGAAATTTTGGTTTTTCCTCTTTGCCAAGATATTTGTTCATGATAGTTTCGGCTGTAATTTCCATTTCCAATTTTTTAAGATGGGTATGGGTTTGCTCTACTTTTCTATCGATGGCATCCAAATAACTATTTAGCGTGCGTGCCATTTCAGAAGTGCCTTTTGCACGGTTTACGCTGGAAATCCAATCCTTTGGCTCACACATCCTACCAACGGATGCTTCTTTTGCAATACTGTTGTTAACTGTAATGCGCATGTATATGGCTTTTGCGCCGCCTTTGTAATACTTTGGTTTCTTCAGAAAAAAGTGAAGAGAATAATTTTGACTCATAATCTAGTCGTTTTAAGGTGAAACAAAACTAGCAATGTGGTCAAACGTAATCAAGATGTCCAAATATCGGACTTGCTGTATATCAATGATTTAAACCCTTTTCAGTGAGTACCTATCTTGGTTAGAGGTACTCACTGAAATACTCACTGATTTTAGGAGAATTCTTGAACTTTTTAACATGCCCATAAAGTAAAAAAGGCTGTAAAACTAAGTTTTACAGCCTTTTAAACGTTTTGATACTAATAAAAGTAGCCCGTAGGGGAATCGAACCCCTGTTTCCAGAATGAAAATCTGGCGTCCTCACCCCTAGACGAACGGGCCATTAAATTAAGAAGTGTCATTTCAACTTCTTCTTTGGTAGCGGGGACACGACTCGAACGTGCGACCTTCGGGTTATGAGCCCGACGAGCTACCAACTGCTCCACCCCGCACTCTAAACAATTCAATTTTCTTTTGTTAAATCCTTAACGCTTGTTCCGAATTGGAATGCAAAGATAGGAACGTTTTTTTGTAATGCAAATCTTTTTTAAAAAAAAATGAAATAAGTTTTAAAACCTAAATAAACCGCGATTAAACAACACTGGGTACCATACCTTATGGTTTAAGTAGGGGTAGGGCGGTAAAAAAGACAGGGTGCATGAGCGTGTTGCCGTGCATTTTGCGTATTATTGCAGATTATTTAATACCCCTTATTCAATATATGGCACATAAAGCAGGCTTCGTAAGCATCATAGGTAAGCCCAACGTAGGTAAATCTACCTTAATGAATGCATTAGTAGGAGAGAAGTTATCAATTATTACACCAAAGGCGCAAACTACTCGTCACCGTATATTGGGTATTGTAAATGAAGAAGAATTTCAAATCGTTTTTTCTGATACCCCAGGTATCATTAAGCCGCTTTATGGTTTGCAAGATTCTATGATGTCGGCAGTAAGTGGCGCACTGAGCGATGCTGATCTCATTTTATTTGTTACCGATATTCATGAGAAGCATGATGAAAACGATGTTTTGGAAAAAATCACCAACACCACTATCCCTTTGGTGGTATTGTTAAATAAAATTGATAATGCTACGCAAGAACAGGTAGATGAGAAGTTCGCTTACTGGCAAGAAAAATTAAACCCGAAACATATTTACGCTATTTCGGCATTGCATCAATATAATTTAGATGGTATTTTGCCGATGATTTTGGAGAACATTCCTGAGCATCCGGCTTATTATGATAAGGAAGAGCTAACAGATCGCAGTCAGCGTTTCTTTGTTTCAGAAATTATTCGCGAAAAGATATTCTTTAACTACAAAAAAGAAATTCCGTACAGTACAGAAGTAATTGTGACTTCATTTAAAGAAGAGGAAACCAAAAGTGGGCCGATGATCCGTATCACTTCAGAAATTATTGTAGAAAGAGACTCGCAAAAGAATATTCTAATTGGTACTGGTGGCGCTATGCTTAAAAAAGTAGGCATGGAAGCCAGAAAAGACATCGAGAAGTTTTTGGATAGCAAAGTATTTTTAGAAACTTTTGTGAAGGTTATTCCAGACTGGAGAAGCAAAAAGAATTATTTGAAGAACTTCGGGTACGATAACTAAAATTAGCTGATTAGCAAATTCGATAATAAGATGATGATTAAATAGGATGCATGTTCTTGTTCATTACTCTTTAGTCCAAAAATAACAGTACCTTTGCAAGTTCAAACCCTGGGTTTGTAAAAATCGGCGATTCTAATTTTATTGACAGGTGTCTATTAAATCTAAAATCGTCATTCTAAAATCATAAATACAATGAGTAATATCATCGCCATAGTAGGTAGACCAAATGTTGGTAAATCAACCCTTTTTAACCGTTTAACCGAAAGTCGTAAGGCTATTGTGGATGACTTTAGCGGGGTAACTAGAGATAGGCACTATGGCAAAGCAGAATGGACCAACAAAGAATTTACCGTAATTGATACAGGTGGTTATGTGGCCAACTCGGAAGATTTGTTTGAGGTTGCTATACGCGAGCAGGTGGTAATTGCCATTGAAGAAGCAACAGTGATTGTTTTTATGGTCGACGTGACTACGGGTATTACCGATTTAGATGACGACATTGCGGACTTGCTGCGAAAAGGTAAAAAGCCAGTTTTTGTAGTGGTAAACAAGGTTGATAATACAGCTTTGGAAAACGAAGCGTCTGTTTTTTATAGCTTTGGTTTGGGCGAAATACATACCATTTCTTCGATGACGGGCTCTGGCACTGGCGATTTGTTAGATGAGGTCATCAAGCATTTCGAAGATATACCGGAAGAGGAGAATACTTTGCCTAAAATTACCATCGTAGGTAGGCCAAATGTAGGCAAATCGTCTTTAATTAATGCTTTGATTGGTAAAGACAGAAATATTGTAACGCCAATTGCGGGCACTACTAGAGATTCTATTCATATCCACTACAACCAGTTTGGTCATGAGTTTATGTTTATAGATACTGCTGGTTTACGTAAGAAAACTAAGGTTAAGGAAAACATTGAGTTTTACTCGGTAATGCGTACCATTAAGGCTTTAGAAGACTCTGATGTGGTAATGCTGATGCTTGATGCGCAAGAAGGTATCGAATCGCAGGATATCAACATCTTTCATTTGGCAGAGAAGAACAAAAAAGGTATTGTAATTTTGGTGAACAAGTGGGATTTAATTGAGAAGAACAACAAAACGATTAAAGAATTTGAAGAGCAAATTAAACACAAATTGCAACCGTTTACCGATGTGCCAATTATCTTTATCTCGGTTTTAAATAAGCAAAGAATTTTCCAAGCTATAGAAAAAGCGCTCGAAGTGCAGAAAAATCGTAGCAAGAAAATACCAACGTCTAAACTTAACGATGTGTTGCTGCCAATTATCGAGGCTTATCCGCCGCCAGCCTTAAAAGGTAAATACATCAAGATCAAATATATTACCCAGATTAACGGTGTGGCGCCAATGTTTGCGTTTTTCTGTAATTTGCCACAATATATCAAAGATCCGTACAAACGCTTTTTAGAAAATAAGCTTCGCGAAAACTTCGATTTTTCGGGTGTGCCCATCCAAATATTTTTCAGACAGAAATAAACTTCGGTTAAATCTTGCTTGAGCAAGAAGGAATATTTTTACAAAGTCAATCTAGCCATTAGATTGACTTTGTTTTTTTAATAAGCATCAGATACATTAACCGCCAATTGCTGTACAAACCGCCTTGTGTTTTACTGGAAAATTTAGGGAACTGGCAATAAAACACATGTTATTGGCTTCGGCATGTAAAGAGTTTGCCCAAGAAATATCTTCTGGTTTAGAAATGACCACCTCGGGGCGCAAAAGTATTTCGGTAAACTTACCACTACCATCGGGCATTTCGGTCATGGTGCCTTTTGCCCTATCTTTGTATTCTATCACTACAATGCCGTTTTTAGAGCATAGGTGCAAATACCACAACATGTGGCAGGAAGAAACAGAGGTCAACATCAGATCTTCGGGGTTGTATTTTGATTTATCACCTAAAAAGATGGAATCAGAAGAGCCAGAAAGCGCATCTTTGCCATCAATTTCTACGGTGAAATCTCTGTCGTAAGAACGGTAATCCATCGTTCCAGAACCTTTGTTTCCTATCCAGATTAAATTGGTTTCGTAAATATGTTGCTTTGCCATAATAGATATGAGTATTGAGATTTGAGTTCCGATAGCTATCGGATTAAGACTAGGTCCACACTCATATCTCTGCTTTAAATTGTTTTGTTTATAGCAGCAATTTATGAAATTATCCGCTGATTTTAGCCAATTTGTCGGCTAAAACCTCAGAAATTTTTATATACGAATCGAAAGTCCAACCGGCAACGTGGGGGGTTAAAATCACTTTGTCGTTGGTTATCAGTGCATCATGCCAATTTTGCTCAGCCAATGTCGGAAACTTTTCGGTTTCTAGTACATCTAAGCCAGCGCCTAAAATTTTGCCCTTGGTGATATGGTTGAGTACTGCTTTGGTATTTACAATTTCGCCCCGGGCGGTATTGATGAAGAAAATTGGCTTTTTAAAATGGAAGAAATATTCATCGTTAACCATTTGCTTAGTTTCTTTCGTCAATGGAATGTGTAAGCTCAGTACATCGCAGTGTTTTACAATTTCTTCCATGCTTACTTCTTGGGCAAATTCATCGCTAAAACCAGTTTTATATTTATCGTAAGCCATTACGTTAACCCCAAAGCCAGTAAGCTTGCGAGCAAAACTTTGTCCCATAAATCCGTAACCAATAATGCCAACCGTTTTGCCTTTCAGCTCGTAACCTCGGTTGCCTTCTCTATCCCAAATCCCTTTTCTAATCTCCAAATCCGCTTTGCGGAAGTTGTTCATTAACGATAATAGCAAACCTAGCGCATGTTCGCCAACAGCATCCATATTACCTTCGTTGGCAGCTAAAAGTGCAATGCCCCTTTGCTTAGCAATTTCAATATCGATATTATCTAATCCCGCTCCAGCTCTAGCCACAAACTTCAGCTTAGGGGCAGCATCAAAAATTTCTTGGTCTATCCTAAACTTGGTGCGTACGGCAATGCCATCGTAATCTTTAATTGCGGCCAAAGTTTCGGCTCTGGTAATTTCAGGCCTGTCATCAACTTTATAACCTAAAGCTTCGGCTTTTTCTTTAAAAATGGGATGTAAATCGTCTACAATTAATATCTTTTTGCTCATTGGTTAAGGTTTGTTTTTGATGTATTCCAAGGTTTGTGCTATCCAATCGCTTTTAAAAAGATCCAAGGCCACATCTGGATTGATACCTTTACTTTCGTAGGCCAAGTCTCTATCAAGGCCTTTCATGTCTGTAGGGTAAAAAGTGAAACGGCCGCTTGGCAACACTATTTTATGCCCATAATTGCTGCCAAAAGTAATCATACCTTTGGATTGTTCGCCTAGGGTAGTTACCTTTTTTAAAGGTTTTAGCTCTAAAATAAATTGCTCTGCATTACTCACCGTGGCCGAGTTCTGTAAAACAAAAATTTGCCCTTTGTATTTCTTTAACAGAGTTAGAAACTTACCCGAAGTTTTATAGCCACCACCTGTGTTTCCTCTTAAATCTACTATTAAGTTTGCTGTAGTTAGCTTGTTTGCAATGGTTGCATGAAACTCTTCCGATTTTTTAATATTGGCATTGCTTGAACTAAAGCTACTCAGCCTTAAATAACCAACTCGGTCATTAAGGGTTTTATACTCGAAGTTTTCGTTGCCTTTATCTAATATCGAAAATTTTTTCTCTGTGTATTTAGTAAAGGGCGTTCCTAGCAGCGTTCCATTAACCAACCTCGTATTTTTGATGAGATTGTAAGGCACTGGTTTGCCAGAGTATAAGAGCAAATCATAGCCATTATAGGGAGTCCGAAAAAGTTCGGCCATTAAAATGCCATTGGTTAAACTTATCATTTTATAGGTCTTGTCACCGCTTGCAAACAATCCAAACTCGTGATTACTGGCATAATAAATACCTTCTAAATCATTTTTATTCTTTTGCCGTAATTGATTTTTTAAAGAATCGGTATTTATTGGTAGGGAGATGCGAACGGGTTTTAGTGTAGTGTCTGGAGTTCGGTAAAATCCGAGATGATTATCATTTATCGCAGAAACTAATCTACTTAGTTGTATAAAAGCTTGTTTCTCATCAGCATCTATTATTTTAAGCTTCACATCTTCATACAGTTGCTGATAAGTTTTATCTCCTTTTAGCAGCTTTTTGTAAGACGGGGTTTTCTGTATGACATTGTAAAGTGCTTCTAAATCTTGCTGGTTGATCTCATTTTGAGCAAAAACATTAGAAGCATTTGCCCCAAGTAACAATAAAACGAATAAGCAAACTAGTTTCTTCATAGCTAGAAGACGTATATGAAAAGGTTATAGTTGCATTACCTTGTGGCTAAAAAATTAGTCAGCTCTACAAAATCTTGCACACTTAAAGTTTCTGCTCGTTTCTCATAAAAGGGATGTTCGCCAAGTTTATCTTTAGGCACTACCGCAGAAACGGCATTGCGTAAAGTTTTTCTGCGTTGATTAAAGCCCGCTTTTACTACTCGCCAAAACAGTTTTTCGTCGCAATCTAAATGCTCCACATTGTTTCTACTTAAACGGATAACGCCAGAATTTACTTTTGGCGGCGGATTAAAAGTTCCCGGTTTTACGGTAAATAAATATTCGATATCGTAGTAAGCCTGAATAAACACACTTAAAATGCCATATTCTTTGGTGCCGGGTTTAGAGGCACAACGCTCGGCCACTTCTTTTTGGAACATGCCTACCATTTCTACAATGTTATGGCGGTTTTCTAAAATCCTAAATAAAATTTGCGAAGAGATGTTGTAAGGGAAATTGCCAATCACAGCAAACTTGCCAGGAAAAATGTCTGCAAAGTTGAGCTTTAAGAAATCGCCATTAATTAAACGATCGCCCAGCTGGGGGTATTTTTCTCTTAGAAACTGAAATGACTCTACATCGATATCAATGAGAAAAGTTTCCAAATTTTCACGTTGCAACAAGATATCTGATAAGATGCCCATGCCCGGACCAACTTCTAGTACCTGATGGTATTGATCGGTATGGATCAAGCCATCCACAATTCGCTGTGCAATGTTTTTATCCGTGAGAAAATGTTGCCCTAAATGTTTTTTTGCTTTAACTAAACTCATATAACCCCCAAGCCCTAAAGGGCCTTTAAAATTTAAAGTTCAAAGGTAAGAAATTAGTCCGAGGTCGGATGTCGGAAGTCCAACGATATTGGGCAAATCTCACATCTCATATCTCATATCTCATATCTAATGATTATTTTGCGCTAAATTTTAAACATCAGGCATGAGCAACAAAGTTAAGATAGGCATAAGTATAGGAGACGTTAATGGTATTGGTTTAGAGGTGATTTTAAAAACGCTTGCCGAGAGCAAGATTTTAGATTATTGCACCCCGATAGTTTATGGACATACTAAGGTTGCCTCTTTTCATCGCAAGGCTTTACGTTTAAGCGATTTCATGTTTAACGTGGTGCCAAATGCGGAAGCGGCTGCGGCGCACAAAGCAAATATGATTAACTGCTGGGAAGAAGATGTAAAAATTGAGCTAGGCGAAGCGAACGAAACTGGCGGTAAATACGCTTTTCTTTCGCTACAAAAAGCAACCGATGATTTGGTGCGTGGCGCCATTGATGCTTTGGTAACTGCTCCAATCAATAAAAATAATATCCAATCGGAAGATTTTAAATTTCCTGGACATACAGAATATTTGCAAGAACGTAGCGGCAGCAATGATGTATTGATGTTTTTGGTAAGCGATACTTTACGTGTTGGCGTAGTAACGGGGCATATTCCAGTAACAGAGGTAGCCAAAAGCATTACCAAAGAGAAAATCGTTAAAAAGCTACAGCTCATTAACGAAAGCTTGAAAAAAGATTTTTGGGTAGAGAAACCTAAGATTGCCGTATTGGGATTAAATCCGCATGCGAGCGATAACGGTTTGTTGGGTAGTGAGGAAGCAGAAGTGATTTCGCCAGCTATTCAAGAAGCGTTTGATAAGGGGATCATTTGTTTTGGGCCATACCCTGCCGATGGATTTTTTGGCAACGGCACTTACAAACAATTTGATGCGGTGTTGGCAATGTACCATGATCAAGGCTTAATTCCTTTCAAAACCATTGCTTTTGAAACCGGCGTAAACTATACTGCAGGCTTAAAATTTGTACGCACTTCGCCAGATCACGGAACTGGCTATGGTATTGCAGGCAAAGGCCAAGCAGATGCTACCTCGTTTATGGAAGCACTTTTTGCGGCGATACATATTGTAAAAAACCGTAGGGAACAAGAAAACTTGTCGCGTAACCAACTGAGAACTGGCGGTAAAATTGTAGAAACTGCTGGGGATATTAAAGATGATGCGAATTAATCTGTAAAATTATGCTGGCGCCAATTATTCAACCTGAGGAATTAAAGTTTTTGAAGCAAAGGGATGAAAATTTTATCCTTATAGATGCCGATGGAGGCGGAAAAGAGCGTTATTTGACAGGTCATTTAGCGGGGGCTTACTTTGTAGATTTAACCACTGAGCTTTCTGGACCTGTTGATGATCCTGCAAATGGAGGAAGGCATCCATTACCAGATCCAAAGGTATTTGCGGGAACTATTAGCAAATTAGGGATCAATTCAGAGAGCCATGTCATTATTTACGACGATAAAAATGGATCGAACGCAGCGGCAAGGTTTTGGTGGATGCTTACTGCTATAGGTTATGAACACGTTCAGGTTTTAAATGGCGGTTTTAAAGCGGCTATAAGGGTGGGCTACCCGGTGAATGCTGATGTAGCAATACCTAGGCCGGTGCCAATAGATACATCCATTACCGATTGGCAACTTCCCACAGTAAACCTAGAAGAGGTGGAAAATGCCAGCAAGACCAAGCATCAAACTATTGTGGATGTTAGGGCTCAAGAAAGATACGATGGATTGGTTGAGCCCTTGGATTTGGTTGCGGGCCACATACCTAATGCGATTAACCTGCCACTTACCGACAATTTAGATGAGCAGGGTGTATTCAAAGAGCCATCTATCCTGAAGAAGAAATATAGCGAAGCACTACAAGGTAAAAGGGCTGAAGATATTATAGTGCATTGTGGCTCAGGTGTAACGGCATGTCATACTTTGCTAGCTTTTGCTTACGCAGGATTAGCTATCCCGAGCTTATATGTAGGCTCTTGGAGCGAATGGAGCAGAAGTGGGAATGAAATGATCCTTAGCGTTAAATAGGCTGCTTGCGCTTGTTTTTCTGGTAAGCCGCATATCGTCACAAATACTGACCTAAACATTGGCAAGCCCTTTACAGGCGGGCAATAATATCAACCAAAGTAATAATGGTTTTCTTTGCAAAATTACATTTAGCCATTAAGATAAAAATGTTGTGAATTAAACCTTGCCCGATAGCTATCGGAAGTAGCGGGCACGTAGTTGCAAACCTATGTGTTTGCCAACGAAGTAAGGCGCAAAGGAGGTTGCTTTTGCCAAGATTTACCAACACAGTTTTTCAAATCATTTGAGGAAAGATTTTTAACAATAAAATTCTACGCCTCATTTTTCTAAAAACATTTTCTTTTCAAAAAATATTTCATACCTTTGCAGGCTAAAATTTAGTTACAATTGAAAGCATTAAAACAATTTTCTATCCCCTTTACAGGTTTAAAATTGGGAAAGCATCAATTCGAATTCGAGATTGATAAAAGCTTTTTTGATGCCTTTGAGCATTCTTTGGTAAAAGATGGATTGCTTAAAGCCGAGGTTGAACTAGATAAACAAGAGACGATGTTGATTTTGGCTTTTTATATTGTAGGCGCTATACAATTGAATTGCGATAAATGTTTAGCCGAGTTTAGTCAACCGATTGAAATTAAAGAAAGGCAGATTGTTAAATTTGCAGAAGATGAGTTAGAGAGCGATGATTTAGAAATCATTGTTTTAAACAGAAAGGAAAGTGAAATTGATGTTTCGGAAATGATTTACGAATACGTTAACGTAGCGATCCCTTATATAAATAACTGCGAACAAGCGGGTACAGGTCAAAAATGCGATCCAGAAATGATAGCAACTTTGGAAAAACTGGCCGGTGGAAATGCAGAAAATGAAGAAGAACAAACAGACGACCCACGTTGGGAAGCGTTAAAAAAATTAAAATAGTAATTAAAAAAATCAAGTAATGGCACATCCAAAACGTAAGATTTCTAAACAAAGAAGAAATAAAAGAAGAACGCACTATAAAGCTGAAGCGCCTTCATTAACTACTTGCCAAACTACTGGTGCAGTACACGTACCACATACAGCTTATAACGTTGATGGTAACCTTTACTACAACGGTAAATTAGTTATAGAAAACACTTCGATAGGTTAATTTTCTTAAAAATTTTTGTGTTTTCCATTAGTTTAAGGTTAACTTAGCCTAATAGAAATATAAGCTTCTTGCTTTAACACAAAAGATTTTTACTATGAAAATAGGTCTCGATATTATGGGTGGAGACTATGCTCCCAAAGCTATTGTTTTGGGAGCAATAGCTGCCCATCAGTCTCTGTCTGCTAATGAGCATTTGGTGCTTATTGGCGATACACAGCAGATTAAACCGCTACTTTCTGAAAAAGGATTCAATCCGGATCACTTCGAATACGTGCATACCGAAGAAGTTATTGGTATGGGCGAACATGCAACAAAGGCAATTCTTCAAAAACCCAATTCTAGTATTTCTATTGGCTTCCAATTATTAAAAGAAGGCAAGATAGATTCGTTTGCAAGCGCAGGTAATTCTGGCGCTATGTTGGTGGGTGCTGTTTTCAGTGTTAAGCCAATTGCGGGTATATCTAGGCCTTGCTTATGTACCATTGTGCCTAAATTAAAAGGTGGCGCTGGGTTACTTTTAGATGTGGGTGCCAATGCAGATTGCAAACCAGACAACTTATTAGAGTTTGGCGTGTTAGGAAGTTTGTATGCCGAATATGTAATGCAAATCGAAAATCCGAAAGTGGCTTTGATGAACATTGGTGAGGAAGATGAAAAAGGTAACATGCTTACTTTGGCAAGTCACCGCTTAATGAAAGAAAAAGCTTCTTTCAATTTTGTTGGCAATGTAGAAGGTAGAGATTTGTTTAACGACAAAGCTGATGTGATTGTTTGCGACGGTTTTACCGGGAATATTATGCTGAAATTAGCAGAATCGTTTTACGTGCTGACCATTAAAAAGGGATTGAAAGATGAGTTTTTTGATCGTTTCAACTATGAAAACTATGGCGGCAGCCCAGTATTGGGTGTCAATGCACCAGTTTTAATAGGTCACGGCATATCGAGCCCAGAAGCTGTGAAGAATATGATCTTTCAGTCTAGGGATATGATTACTACTGGATTGGTGGGTAAAATACAGGCCGCATTCCGATAATTAAATACACAATAAAAAATGAGTAAAATTCACGCTGCTATTACCGCAGTTAATGGTTATGTTCCTGATTATGTTTTAACTAACGAGGAATTAGAGACAATCGTTGAAACATCTGACGAGTGGATTACCAGTAGAACCGGTATTAAAGAGCGAAGAATATTGAAAGGCGAGGGCTTGGGTACCTCTGATTTGGCTGTGCCTGCAGTGAACGGCCTTTTGAAAAAAAGAGGGATTGATGCCAAAGAGATTGATCTAATTATCTTTTGTACAACTACACCAGATTTCACGTTTCCGGCTACGGCCAATGTGCTTGCTGATAAAGTAGGTGCTACCAACGCTTGGGGATATGATTTGCAAGCGGCTTGTTCTGGCTTCCTTTTTGGCTTAACTACAGGTGCCCAGTTTATCGAATCTGGCAAGCATAAAAAGGTATTGGTAGTGGGTGGCGATAAAATGTCATCTATTATTAACTACGAAGACCGTACAACCTGTATTATTTTTGGTGATGGTTGTGGTTGTGCATTATTAGAGCCTAACGAAGAAGGCTTGGGATTACAAGATTCGATATTAAGGACCGATGGGTCTGGCGGTAAATTCTTAGGAATGAAAGCCGGCGGATCTGTGAAACCGGCCAGCTACGAAACCATAGATGCAAAAGAGCATTTTGCACACCAAGAAGGACAAACTGTGTTTAAATTTGCTGTAACCAATATGGCCGATGTTGCTGCTGAAATTATGGAGAGAAATAGTCTTTCTGCTGATGATGTAGCTTGGTTGGTGCCGCATCAGGCCAATAAACGTATCATTGATGCTACGGCCTCTAGAATGGGCGTAGATTCTGATAAGGTGATGATTAACATTGAGCGCTATGGCAACACTACAAACGGTACCATTCCTTTATGTTTATGGGAGTGGGAAAGCCAACTTAAAAAGGGTGATAACATTATTTTAGCCGCTTTCGGCGGGGGCTTTACTTGGGGTTCGGTTTACCTTAAATGGGCGTATAATAGTTAATTTGGTCATTAGCTCACTTGTTTATTTGGTAACAAACATGAACAAGTGAACCTATGAACTAATGAACCAGCGAGCTATTGAACAAGCAGAAAAAAACCTTAACTTTGCCAATTCAAACAAGACATAACAATTATTTAACATAACCAAAAGAGAATGGATATCAAACAAATTCAGGAACTTATAAAATTTGTTTCTCGATCAGGAGTAAATGAAGTATCCCTTGAGCAGGAAAACTTCAAGATTACCATTAAAACTAACCAAGCCCCTGTTTATGTAAATGCAGCTATACCTACTGCGGTACCTGTAACAGCAGCGCCTGCGCCAGTAGCTGCTACAGCACCAGCAGCAAGTACTGCTACTGCAACAGCGGCGGCTTCAATGCCCGCAGAAGATACTTCTAAATACATTACAATAAAATCTCCAATGATCGGTACTTTCTACCGCTCTGCAAGTCCAGAAAAACCTTCGTTTGTAAACGTGGGTGATGAAATTGGTACGGGCAAAGTAGTATGTATCATCGAAGCAATGAAATTATTCAACGAAATTGAAAGTGAAGTTGCTGGCCGTATCGTTAAAATTTTGGTAGACAATGCGTCGCCGGTAGAGTACGACCAACCATTATTCTTAGTTGAACCTATTTAATTAGCAAATTAATCAATTAGCTAATTAGCTAATTAAAGAGAAATTATGTTTAAAAAAATATTAATTGCCAACAGGGGCGAAATCGCTTTGCGTATTATCCGTACCTGTAAGGAGATGGGCATTAAAACCGTAGCGGTTTACTCTACAGCTGATAGAGAAAGCTTGCACGTTCGTTTTGCCGACGAGGCTGTTTGTATTGGCCCACCACCAAGCAAAGACTCTTATTTAAGTATCCCAAATATTATTTCGGCTGCAGAATTAACTAATGCAGATGCGATACACCCTGGTTACGGTTTCTTGTCAGAAAATGCTAAGTTTTCTTCGGTTTGCCGCGATTACGGAATTAAATTTATTGGTGCTACACCAGAGCAAATCAATGGCATGGGCGATAAAGCCTCTGCTAAAGAAACCATGAAAATTGCTGGTGTACCTACCATTCCAGGTTCTGAAGGTTTACTAGAAAACGTTAAAGATGGGATCAAATTAGCTAATGAAGTAGGCTATCCTGTAATTTTAAAAGCAACAGCAGGCGGTGGTGGCCGTGGTATGCGTGTGGTTTGGAAAGATGAGGAATTTGAAAACGCTTGGGACAGTGCTCGTCAGGAATCTGGAGCTGCTTTTGGTAACGATGGTTTGTATTTAGAGAAATATATCGAAGACCCTCGTCATATTGAAATCCAAATTATTGGTGATCAATTTGGTAAAGCTTGCCACCTCTCAGAAAGAGATTGTTCTATCCAACGTCGCCATCAAAAGTTGGTAGAAGAGGCTCCTTCTCCTTTTATGACCGATGAACTGCGTGAGAAAATGGGCGAAGCTGCCATTAAAGGCGCTTTAGCTGTACAGTACGAAGGTGCCGGAACAGTGGAGTTCTTGGTGGATAAACATCGTAATTTCTACTTCATGGAGATGAATACGCGTATCCAGGTAGAGCACCCGGTTACCGAAGAGGTAATTAACTTCGATTTGATTAAAGAGCAGATTAAAGTAGCCGCAGGTATTCCAATTTCTGGTAAAAATTATACGCCAGATATGCATGCTATTGAGTGCCGCATCAATGCAGAAGATCCTTTTAACAATTTTCGCCCATCGCCAGGTAAAATAACGAATTTCCATTCTCCAGGTGGTCATGGTGTACGTGTAGACACTCACGTTTACGCAGGTTACCAAATTCCACCTAACTACGACTCGATGATTGCTAAACTGATTACTGTAGCGCAAACTAGAGAAGAAGCAATTTGTACTATGGAGCGTGCTTTAAGTGAGTTCGTAATTGAAGGGATTAAAACTACCATTCCATTCCACTTGAAATTGATGAAAGACCCTAACTTTAGAGCTGGTAATTTTACCACTAAGTTTATGGAAACTTTTGATTTCGCGGATTAAGAAATATTAAAATTTTTAGAAGATGCCTCGACAATTTGTTGCGGCATTTTTGTTTTGCACGCTCCTTAACATATGCGTCATTTTCGCGTAGGCGGGGATCTTAAAGCGCTAAAAATACAGTGCTTTAAGATCCCAAACTAAATTTGGGATGACGACTATGCGTATAAATAGCAAGTAGCACAGATTACTTCAAACTTTTCACTTTCAACTCTCAACTTTCAACACTACCTTTACGCAAAATATGCAAGGATTAGTTATTAAATCTACAGGAAGTTGGTATCAAGTATTTGCCGAAGACGGCAACACCTATTCATGCCGAATTAAAGGTAAGTTTAGGATTAAAGGAATACAGACCACCAACCCTATTGCTGTTGGCGACCAAGTAGATTTTGAGCTAGAACCTAATGCAGACACAGGCGTAATTCATAAACTTCACGATAGAAAGAACTACATTATTCGCAAGTCGATTAACCTGAGTAAGCAATCTCAAATTATAGCGGCTAATTTAGACCAAGCTTTCTTAATTGTAACCCTTGCCTCTCCACGTACTTCTTTAGGCTTTATTGACAGATTTTTGGTAGTTGCCGAAGCTTATGACATTCCAACTTCGTTGATATTTAATAAGTTGGATCTATATAATGAGGATGGTTTAATGATTTTGGCTGATTATAAAGCTATTTACGAACGTATTGGTTATCCATGCTATGAGGTTTCTGCTTTAGAAGGTACTAATATCGCTCAAATAGAAGGCTTGCTAAAAGATCAAACGACTTTATTTTCTGGGCACTCTGGCGTAGGCAAATCAAGCTTAATTAACGCTATACTGCCAGACTTTGCATTGAAAACGGGAGAAGTAAGCGAATGGAGCGATAAAGGCCAGCACACCACTACTTTTGCCGAAATGCACCAATTGTCATTTGGCGGTTATTTAATAGATACGCCAGGTATTAGGGAGTTGGGTATTGTAGATATTGAAAAAGAAGAATTGAGCCACTTTTTTGTAGAGATGAGGGAAAGGTTGAACCAATGCCGTTTTAACAATTGTAGGCATATTAACGAGCCTGGTTGTGCTGTTATCGAAGCTGTAGAAGCTGGAGAAATTGAGCCTTCGCGTTATGATAGTTACCAAAGTATTTACTTCGGGAACGACACGAGAGCTTAAGCAGGGATCAGGGATTAGGAGCTAGGGGTCAGTTATCAGTTTTCAGTTAACCGATTAACCAGTTCAAACAATTAACCCTCCAGTTTTATCTCAAATAAGTTCAGCGTAATACCTTCGTAGTGTTTAGGCAAACCGCTATTAGGTGCAATTTTGATATTCCCGACGTGATTAAAGCCACAGCCTGTGTAGTATTGCAACAAGCGTTCGTTATCGGCCCAAGTATCCATACGGATATAATCTAAAGGCGTGGTCTTGCGGTGTGCTTTCGCCCAATCGATAATTACTTTAACAAAACCGTAGCCTCTAAAGTTTGGATGCGTAACAATGCGATGAATGTAAACTGCCGCTTCATCATTTTTGCCTGGCCAAATTTGCGGATCGCTGTAGGTTACTGCGAAAATTGCTGCAACAGTTCCATTTACCAATATTTTATACTGACGGCCTTCGGCAATTTCATGCTTTACCAATTCCCTGCTAAATCCTTGCCATTGCTTAGGCGAAACTTTCTTTTGATGTTCGATAGCTAGGTCATAAAACTCGAAAATGGTATCGATATCGGAGGGAAGGCTGTTGAGTACCTGTATAGCGTTTTGCATGGGATAAAGTTAGCAAAGTTCTTTTTTGCAATTGTGTTTTACTTGTAACTTTTAACCGGGCAAGGTGTTGTAGGTTACAAGTTGTTTTAGGCAAGGGTTTAAGTAAAACAAACCTGATTGTAGCGAACACGTAGCGAAGTGTAACGAGCGAAGTAAAGCGTAAAGCAGGACTACTGTGAACGAAGAATTGCAGGCTTTGCTTTTCAAAAAAATGAGTACAGGATTTTGGTTACAACTGGGCCAACTGGAACTAATTTTTAACGTATTTATTTGGTTTTTTGGTTTAAGGCTTATATCTTCGTTTTTAACAGCGCAAGACTATGTAGGTTTAACACCCCATGTAGTCTTGTTTGTTTTTTATAGGATTAAAGAAAAGAAATAGCGCTATGGCAGATATTACCTATTACACCAAAGAAGGGTTAGATAAATTAAAAGAAGAATTACATCAGTTAAAGACTGAGGGAAGGGCTTCGATTGCAAAAGCAATTGCTGAAGCTCGTGATAAAGGCGATTTATCGGAAAATGCAGAGTACGATGCGGCAAAGGAAGCGCAGGGTTTGCACGAAGCAAAAATTGCGAAATTAGAGACGGTTTTGGCCAACTCCAGGCTGTTGGACGAGTCGAAATTAGATTTGTCTAAAGTATTGGCGTTATCTATCGTAAAGATTAAAAACGTAAAGAACGGTGCTACTATGACTTACCAATTGGTAGCAGAAAGCGAGGCTGATTTAAAATCGGGCAAAATTTCGGTAAAATCTCCTATAGCCCAAGGTTTGTTGGGTAAATCTGTAGGTGATAAAACCGAAATACAGGTGCCGGCAGGCAAAATTGAATTCGAAATTCTGGAAATCTCTAGATAATTACGTTGTACGTAATAAGTAATACGTTTTACGTTTGCATGGTCTACGTATAACGTATTACTTAAAACTTAAAACCATTTTATGTCAAGCATTTTCTCTAAAATAATAGCAGGCGATATCCCGGCACATAAAGTAGCCGAAACCGACGATTTTTTAGCGTTTTTGGATATCAGTCCGCTGGTGTTGGGACACGTTTTGGTAATTCCTAAAAAAGAGGTTGATTATATTTTTGACCTAGAGGATGATTTGTACCAAGGCTTGATGTTGTTTGCTAAGCATGTAGCCGCAGGTATAAAGAAAGCTTATCCTTGCGATAGGGTTGGTGTGGCTGTAATTGGTTTGGAAGTGCCGCATGCACATGTGCATTTGATCCCCATTAATTCGATGAACGATATGAACTTTGCCAACCCAAAGTTGAAACTGAACCAAGAAGAATTGGCGGAGGTTGCGGCTAAGATTAAGGCGAAGCTTGAGGTGTAAAGTTATAAGTTTAAGCTTGTCTTTCAGACTTCCCGACTTCCGGTCTACCTTAGCTTCTCATTATTCCTGTGCCTGTCCGCATCGCGGATTTTCTAAACGCCTAGTACGATATCGGCATCTATATTTAGTTTCTTGCTAATTTCTCTTGCTTTTTTTAAGGTTGGTTCGCTTTTGCCAGATAAGTATTCGCTAATTCTTGAAGGACTAGTATTTAAAAGTTTAGATAATTTCTCTTGTGTAAGTCCCATTTCGAACATTCTTAAGTTGATGACCTCGGGTAACGTAGGCTTTTTCACTTCGAAATGTATTTGTTCGTAATCGTAAACTAAGTCAGATAGTAAGTCTAATTCAATAAAATTTTTATCATCTTCAGAAGTTTCATTGCCAACCACCATCAATAATTCCTCAATTCTTTCGCAAGTTGCGGTATATTGTTTTTCTGTTTGAATTCCCTTTTTCATCTGTTAAATTTTTGAACAGTCTTTTATCTTGTCGTATTGTTTGTGCGTTCCTATAAATCGGATGTAGACTTTTTTAGAAGCAAAGATGATGATTGCAATTAACCTATATTCGTTACCCCTGATGTTAAAAACAAACCTGTTATTTCCAACATTGTCCACACTTCCAAATGTATTTTTTATATCTGCGAAGCAAGTCCAATTACTTTTTTCTGTTTTTTTATACCAGTCTCTCAACGCAATATCGGCATCATGGTGCTCCCTTGTAAATTCACTGATTTTTGCAAAGGTTACTATTCTCATAATTGCTGGTTAGACAAATATAGAAATTTATTCTTAAATATGTAATTATATTCTGTTTTACAGAACTTCCTTGTTGTGCTCGAACGTAGGATTCGAATTACGCAAGCGTGCCCTTTCAGACTTCCCGACTTTTTGCCTATTTCAACTTCTCATTATTCCTGTGCCTGTCCGCATCGCGGATAGATTTTTTCTCCAAGTTTTTTACCAATGCTTCGTCTAGGTTAATACCTGTTTGGTTAGCCAGGCACATCAGTACAAAAAGAACATCGGCCATTTCGTCGGCTAGATTTATATCTTCGTCACTTTTCTTAAACGATTGCTCTCCATATTTGCGAGCCATAATGCGGGCAACTTCGCCTACTTCTTCCATTAAAATGGCGGTATTGGTTAGTTCGTTAAAATAGCGAATGCCGGTGGTGTTGATCCAGCGGTCTATGGTTTCTTGTGCTTCGGTAATGGTCATGAGCAAATATAAGGATTGAATGACTGAATGAGAAAATGATTGAAAAGGACAATAACCAATTACCAAATTTCAATAACCAAAGGGAATAACAATTAATCATTAACAATTTGCCATTGCTTTAGATCATCATCAAGAATTCTATAGCTTCTAGCTCAAAACCCATAGAAAAATAGGTGCCGAAGAAAATTTTAGTTGCTTTAAGCGATTGCGGTAAATAGCCGAAAAATTTTTTGAAAGCGGTAGTAAAATGAGTGGCATGTTTATAGCCTACTGCTTCGGCAATTTCGGTAATTCTGTATTTGCCTGTTAATAGCATTTCTTTAGCTTTTTCCATTTTGCAAGAAACAATATGGCCAAAAACCGTAGTGCCAAATAAGAGTTTGAAATGCTTTTTGAGGTACTGTTCGTTTGTGCCAGCTGCTCTTGCAAGCGAAGAAATGCTATGTGTAGTACCGATACTCCCTTCTATTATTTCTTTTACCAAAATCATTTTTTCTACCTCTAGTGGTTTTAATGAAGAGGGGATAACTTTTTCTTCTTCATATTGTGCCAATTGCAGACTTAGCAATTCGATGATCTTTGCCTTGGTATAAAGGTTTTTTAGGTTTCCCCCAAAATCACAATTCGCTATTTCGGCTAAAACGTTTTTTATTTTAGGGCTTAGGTAAAGATGGTTATGAAATAATTTTCCAATACCTATTAGGTTATACAAGGGTACGCCGTAATCTTTAGATAGGTATTGAAGAAAGAATTTTTCTTCTAAATAGATTTGTATCAAGTCGCAATCTTCGGTGTTGACTAGGCTGGCAATTTCTTCTTTGGGTAGCAAAAGAATATTGTACTCTGCCTGTTTAAAAATAATAGGTTTCTTTTGCGATGATCTGTGGAAGCTGCTATTTCCTGTTAAACAAAATTGAATTAATAAGATGTTTTCGTCTGATGAAATGGTGATGGAGCTTCCATCAATTTCTTTGCTCGCTATCTTTTCAAATAAAAACTTGTTGAACTTGATTTTTTTGTAAGACGTTTGATTATCAGTAGTTTCTGAAGCGCTTGTCGAAATTAAATTGAGCTCGGTTGCTTTTTCTTTTTGCGTTATTAAATTTTCGGATGCGGTCATTGCTAAAAAATGTGTTGCAGCTATATTTGCGGCAAGTTACGTTTATTTAGACTTCTTCTAAATAAAAATGTAAAATATTTTAAGGATAATGAAGCAATTTTTACTTTCACTACTATTTGCGGTCGCTTTTATTTCTATTGTACATGCCCAATCTGGAAATATTTCTGGTAAAGTGACGATGGAAAATAAGGAGCCAGTAGCTGGTGCGGTAGTAAATATCAAAACCTTAAATAAACAGACTTTAACTGACGAAAAAGGTAGCTATTCTTTTAAAAATATTCCTTTCGGAAGCTACACTTTAGAAATTGGTTCGATGGAGATCGTTGCCAAAAAGCAAAAGATCGAAGTAAACAAAACACAAAACATATTTAATATATCAGCGAAAGCGAAAGATAATAGCGTGTTGAACGAAGTTGCTGTTACGGGTAAGACAGAAAAGAAGAAAATGGAGACCAGTGGTTTTGCAGTTTCGGTTATCGAAACTAAAGAAGCTTCGCTGAGAAATTTGACAACTAACGAATTGTTAGATCGTTCTGTGGGTGTTAGGGTAAGGCAAAATGGGGGGGAAGGTTCTCCTATCGAATATAACTTGAATGGAATGTCTGGAAGTACTATCGGCATCTTTTTGGATGGTATTGAAATCTCCACTTATGGATCCTCCTTCAATTTGAATAATATTCCGCCTGCCATGATTGAGCGAATAGAAGTATATAAAGGTGTACTTCCTTCTCATCTAAGTGGAAATTATATTGGGGGTGCTATTAACGTAATTCTTAAAAAAGATGCCTCTGCAAATAACATTACTGCCTCGGCTTCTTATGGCTCTTTCAACACCTACAGAGCAGATCTTGGTGGTTTGTATCGCAATCCTAGAAATGGCTTAACCGTTCGTGCTTCTGGTTTTTACAGTCATTCTGACAACAACTATGAGATGTGGGGCAAATTTTCAAAGTATACTTTACCAACTTCTAGGGTAGTTCGATATAACCGTACCCGCAGACCTAACGACGAATTTAGAAGTGTTGGCGGACGTTTTGAATTTGGCTTTACAGATGTAAAATGGGCAGATCAGTTTTTTGTAGGCTATAACGTATCTGATTCTTACAAAGAAATTCCACATGGTCTTACCATGACCAAGCCTTATTTCGGAAGGTTTAACGAGTATCAAGCCCACGTAGTTAGCCTAAATTATAACAAGAAAAACTTATGGTTAAAAGGCTTGTCGTTAAACGTAAATGCGGTACACAGCATGCGTAGCACCTATTTGCAAGATACCGTAAGCAGAAAATACAATTGGAGTAAAGATGGGAGTGATAATTATGATTTAGAATTGTTGCTAGCGCCGCCAAATGCAGCCGGAGAGGTAAAACCTTATCCTTACGAACCGGGAAAAGGACAACAAGGTGACGCGGTAATGAGTAATATCGATAGAACAATTTCTAATATTCGTTCAAATTTAGCCTACGAGCTGTTTGCAGGTCATAGGGTTTCTTTAAACCACAAATTTGAAAGATCTAATAGAGATGATCAGGATTTATTAAATCCGGCAAGAAGTAGATGGATTACACAAAATCGAATTAGTACTAATATTTGGGCAATGAATTACGAAGCTTCCTTATTAAATGGGAAATTGCTGACTAACATTTTCGGTAAGTATGCAATTTATAATACAGAACAGAAGTCGCCCATTGCTGAAAATGCTGGACAACTAATTTATGAAAATGTGAACTCTAGCAGAGATAACAAAGGGTTTGGTGGTACACTTTCTTATGAGGCTATCGATAATGGATTTTTAATTTTCTCTGCTGAGAAATCTTTTGTTATGCCAACAGACCGCCAAGTATATGGAGAACCAGAGAATAACTTGTTGCCGAACCCAGATATTTTACCAGAACTTGCTATTAATTATAACTTAGGTGCTCGCTATGGTTTTCAGCCCTCTAAAAAACATCGTCTTAATTTATACGGAAACCTATTCTGGAGAAATGGTTATGATAAAATTATTCAGCAGACTAGAACAGACGAGGTAGTAGCTGGAAGAGAAAACCAAATTGAAGATATACAGGTAACGCAATTCGTAAATCTATCAAAAACACAATCAATAGGTTTTGAGGCTGAGCTTAATTACATCTATGATAACAAGCTGAATGCCATGCTGAATTTTTCAAAGTTTAATTCGCTTTTTAAGGTGAAAACAGATGAAAGAGGGAATCCGCACAGCTTGTATGATAAACAAATACCCAACGAACCTTTTTTTACAGTTAATGCGAATGTTCAGTACCGTTTAAATAACGTTTTTCTGAAAAAATCTTCATTAAACATTTACTACAATGCCGGTTATGTCGCACCATTTAGTACAATATGGATCGAATCGGAATGGTTTACTACACCAACTCAGTTGGCTCATGATCTAGGTGCCAGTTATCGTTTTCCTAGCGGAAAATTGGTGGCGAGCTTTGACGCTAAGAACGTTTTAAATGCCGAAATATACGACAATTTTGGGGTGCAGAAACCTGGGAGGGCATTTTACATCAAATTAAACTATACAATAAATAATTTTAATAAATAGAATGATGAATACTAAATTTTTTAAGACAGCATTGTTTGGGGCGGCATTAGTTGCAGGAGCTTTGGTTGGCTGTAAGAAAAGCTCAGGCGATCCAGATAATCAAGTTTCAGGACCAGATGTTTGGGAAAGAGAGTTTATTACTTTGACAGCTGCTTTTCCTGATGCTGCTGGCGAGGCCGGAAACGGAGGTACAATGGCCTATGCAATTACACCTACACAAGCTGCTGATCCTAATTTTGAAGTAAATGTATTTACGGCTGGTTATGGATTAAGATCTCAGCGTACGGCTCGAGTACAAGGCTCGGTAAATGGTAATTTCTTATATAATATTCAATATACAGGTACAGATGGCGGTATCTTTAACAAATACAAAGTTGAAGGACAAAAAAACTTTGTTGATACTCGTGAAGAGGTGAATACTGAGCCTGTTTTGGGCACTTCACCTCGTTGGGTAGTGGCAGCAGAAGGAATTGGTGTAGGAGTATTTGCATCTTCTAAAATAACGACTGTTCCAAATGATAAAGGTGAGCAAGTAACTGGTGCTGGCGCTACTTTTGCAGATGTAACTAGTACAGCAAAAATAGCCGTACTGGATTTGAACGATCCTCAAATTACTAGACAAACAGAATTTACAATTCCATTTACGGCAGATCAAACTAAAAATGGGTACCAAATTGGTCGTATAGATGTACCAGTTTTAAATGCTGCAAAAAACAAGATTTATATTGGGTGCAATTTAACGAGAACAGATAAAACTAAACTTTCTGGTGTTAATTCCAACGGTACACAAACCTGGAGTACTACTGCAAACGAATTAGGCACAGCTACCTTGGTGGTAGACTATCCTTCATTAACCAATCCAAAATTAATTTATTCTGCAAATAGCAAAGCCAATAATCACTCGTACCGCACAATGAGCCAATATGTAGCTAATGATGGGAATGTATACCAAGCTACTGCAACGGCTGGTTCTCAGTTCTTACGTATTTTAGCGACAACCAATGATTATGATAACACTTATAATTTCGATTTGAAAACAGCGCTTGGTACATCCAACAATGTAGCAATTAGGGCTTGGAGATATATTAAAGATGGTATAGGTATGGTACTTTATACTGAAACTGGTGTTGATGGAGGTTATTTAGCATTAATAAACTTAAATGCTAAAACTGCGGATAGATTAATAATAGAAAACCAAACTGATGCTGGCTTCTCAGGACTTTCTGCTGCCCAAAATGGAGGCAAATCGTTGGTTGGAACTTTCGGGCAATTTCAGAATATTGGCATAATTGGCGATAATTTCTATGTGCCTATGACACCTAACGGCCTCGACGGTAATTTATATATCGTTAACTACAAAACTAAAACGGTAACTAAAGGCGCTAAATTGAAAAATCAATCTGGTAGTTTCTATCTAGGTGCTTATTAGGCCCAACCCCTAAATAGACTTATATTAACGCTTTATAAACAAAAACGTCCCGCCTTTAACACCGGGACGTTTTTTGTTAAAAGCTTCTTTAGGGGTTTACTCTTTATTCTTCGTATCCATCACTATCGTAACTGGCCCATCATTTAATAAGCTAATCTTCATATCGGCGCCAAAAATGCCACACGCCACTTCTCTACCAAGCAATTGGCTCAATTGTTTCTTCATTTCCTCATAAAGTGGGATGGCTTTATCTGGCCTTGCCGCTCTGGTAAAACCTGGCCTATTGCCTTTCTTCGTGGCTGCAAATAAGGTAAACTGACTAATCAATAAAATGTTGCCATCAATATCTGCTAGGGCTTTGTTCATCAGGCCATTTTCATCGCCAAACACACGCATGTTTACAATTTTTTGAGCCAGCCATTCTAAGTCTTCTCGCGTATCCGCATCTTCAATGCCCAATAGAACCAAAAAACCATGGGTAATTGATCCGGTAATTTGCCCGTCTACTTTGCAACTCGCTTCGGTAACTCTTTGTATCACTGCTCTCATTTAAGGTAAAAGGTTTTAAGTAAGGTAAAAGACTTTGGTGCCTAATCTTAAAAAGGTACACATGATGCTTAATGCATCTTTATTTTTTAATGTTTAAAATGCTAGCTCGTTAATATCATAAATGGGGCAGGCACCTTTTTGTGAGGTTACAAAACCAGCAAGCTTTGATGCAAAATCAAGGCAGTTTTTAATTTCCTCGCCAGCTAATTTTTTGCTTAAAAAAGCAGCCAAGAAACTATCGCCACTACCAACGGTATCTACTACTTCAACCTTTTCAGCCTTATAATTAATCGTCTCTTTTATACCATAATAAGTGCCGCCTTCGGCACCTTTGGTAATTAATATTTCTGTTAGCTTAAACTGCTGCATCAAGGCTTTGACAATAGCATTTTCCTCTTTTTCCACAGTAAACCACTCGCCCAAAATCACAATTTCATTTTCGTTCAACTTAGCAAAATCAGCTTTGCTCAAAAAGGTACTAACGGTTTCTCTGCCATAATGTGGCGCTCTTAAATTCACATCAAAAACAGAAAATTTAGCATGTTCCAACAATGCTAATAAAGTATTTTTGCTGATTTCATTTCGGGCGGCCAAACTGCCAAATACAAAAACATCGGCAGCTGCAACTTGCGTTATCAAGTCATCTTGTAAAGAAATAAAATCCCAAGCGGTAGGATAGGTAATGGTATAAACCATCTCATTATTGGCTTTCAGTTCTCCTAAAACTTCGCTTGTACTTTGCTCATGGTCGGTTTGTATATGGTTAGGCGGAATGCCAATAGACGAAACAAAATTTATCAATTCCTTTCCTGCATCATCACCGCCAACCCTACTAATCAGCGATGCATCTACGCCCAACTTTCTTAAATGATAGGCAACATTCATTGGTGCACCACCTGCCAATCGTCCAGATGGCAAATTATCCCATAAAATTTCCCCAAAGCAGATTGCTTTTTTACAGTTAGAAAAACTTTCGCTCATCTATTAATTATTTTCTGATAAGATTTCCTGCATTTGCTTTAGCTCTGCCACTTTTTCTGCCGCACCCAAATTTTCGTAGGCCGAAATCAAGTTTCTAATGATCCTACGCACAATCTCCGCATTGCTGCAAGGTGCATAAAAGCCAGGCTGTGGCTCTAAATTCAGCTGACGTAAAAACTGGTCTACATCGTGCTTGCCAAAAATAGCCCCTTTGTTAAAAGCATTGATGTAAAACAGCACGGCGTGTTCGCGGTCGGGGTTGCCTTCATCAATATAGCCCAAAATAAAATGTTGAGGCAAATTCACGCCATAAACCGGTATATCCAGTTTTTGCGCAATGGTAGAGTAAATAATGGCCAGCGAAATCTGGTTGCCTTTTTTGCTTTCCAAAACCTGGTTTAAGTACGAGTTTTGCGGATCGTGGTGGTTTTTAGTATTGCCGCCAAAGCCATATTGGTTGTAAAAAACATGATTAATCAGCTTAATTTTTTCTATCGAGCTCATCTCGTACTGCAAGCCTACCCAAATTTCCCTCTTAATATCTTCAATTTGGTTAATGATGGCCTGTTCATCCAAATCTGGAAACTGATAACGGTTAATGATGATTGCTCCCTGCAGCAAATCGAAAGCACCGCTCTGGTACCATAAATTCAGGTCTTGTTTTACATTCGTAAACTGGATGGTATGCACAATATTTTCGATCCGCTCGTGCAGCATGGTATCTAAAGATTTTTCCCAAGCGCTTTCCAAATGCGTAATGGCTTCGTTGCCATACTCCAATAGTTTCTCCTGCACATGCGAAAACACCTCTTCATCAGGATCATCCAATAACTTCACCAAAGCATCTATTTCTGCCACATTATTCATGGTATGTTACCTTTCTATTCTTTAAATTTTCGAAAAACAAAGCTAGAATTTCATTTGTAAATCTAGTCCCGCTTTTTCGTTTCAATCTTTTTGTATAGCGTTATCCGTCATTTATGAACTTTAGTGAGAAAACGCTAGTTAGCGGTTTTAACCAACAGATTTCTCCTCATGCTTCGTCGAAATGACGTACCAAAAAGGATTTCACTTCAATCGGGTTTATTTAACTCAAAACGCTGCACAAATAGGTAAACCTCCTTCGTTCAGCTAAATCTTTGTTCCTTGCTCCTTGTTCTTTTTTCCTTTACTTTTGCCCTATGGTCCTACAATTTTTCGCCGATTATCTTAAGCATCAATTTACAGCAAAAACGAGACATGGCACACATTCTCCATTCGTTTACAAGCTCGCCGATGAGGTAATTTACGATTTTTCATCAAAAAAAGAATATAAAGACATTGAAACGCAGCGAAAAAAACTTTTAGCTGACCAACATTTAATTACCGTAACCGATTTGGGAGCGGGTTCTCATCTCAACAAAAACCGTACAAAAAAGGTTTCGCAAATTGCTAAGAACGCATTAAAATCTCCGCGTTTAGCGCAGCTCATTTATCGTTTGGCGGCTAACCACAAAGCTTCAGATCTGATAGAGCTGGGCACTTGTTTGGGCATTACTTCTGCCTATCTTTCTAAGGCGCAGCCAACTGCCAATGTTTTAACAATAGAAGGGTGTCCACAAACGGCCGAGGTAGCTTATCAGAACTTTAAAGATTTACAGCTCAATAATATAGAGTTGCAGGTGGGCAATTTTAACGATTTGTTGCCAAAAGCCATCGAAGAACGAGCGCAGCTAGATTTCGTTTACATTGATGGTAACCACACCAAAGAAGCAACCCTTAATTATTTTAATTGGTGCCTACCTAAAATTACGGAAAATACCCTGCTCATTTTTGATGATATTTACTGGAGCGAGGGCATGAAACAAGCTTGGCAGGAAATCAAAAGCCATCCGCAGGTTACCGTAACTGTAGATCTGTTTTGGATAGGTCTGGTTTATTTTAAAAAAGGACAAGCTAAAGAGCATTTTAAGTTGAAGTTTTAGTTGTTTTTAAGAATTTGGTGGTATTTCGAAGAGTCGACAATCTTTATAGGTACTTTATAGGGCTGCCATTTTCGTGTATTTAAGGAGCTTTAAAGAAATATTTTGTTTGCTAAAATATTGATATGATTTTACTTCTGCTAAGGAGGCTGTCTAAAAAGTCGCTCGTCATCTCGAACGTTAGAGAGAGATCTGCTTCAGAAGTGCTTCTGAAAGAGATTTCTCCTCCTTTGATCGTCGAAATGACGGCATTATTTTACTTTTGAGACAGCCTCTTGGGAGGGCTTTTACAACTCCCCCGGTCTATAACTTTTCTCCATATTATTCATCACATCCTCCTTATAAAACAGCACCTCTTTAAACTCGCCTTTACTGTAAATTTCTGCTTGATCGTTAAAATGTTTAGAGTTAGGATTACCACTGTTGCCGCCTGCTAAAATAGATTTTGCTTTTATTTTGGCGCCAAACTCAACTGCACAAACAAAGCTATTGCCGCTGTAACCGTAACGCTTGTTGGTACCAAATTGGTTGCTGCGATACGAGGGCAATTGTCCCCACAGTGCAGAACCAAAAGCAACAGGAATACTTGGTGCCGTGTCGTCATATTTTTCATTTACTGCTCCAGTAGTGCGTTGAAAACGGTTGACTTCGCCCCAAGGCATTTGCCATTTGCCAAAGCGTTTGTTCAAATCATCGATAGTTAATTTTAATGGTTGTAGCAAAACTTCTCCCTTTGCAATCTTCACAAATTCTATGGTTTTTTCTACTTGGTCTTTCTCGCCTTGGTTAACATACACATTTTGAATGTTTCTGCTTAAACGAGGTGCCCATTCCATGGCCAAAGTAGCTGCTACAGATGTCGTAGATGAATAGTAGTCCCATTTTTTCAATTCTGCAATAGGTTCTTTTAAGCTTGCCTTCAATGGGTTTTCAGCAGAAAGCTGGTCATAAGCCTTAATCAGTGCAGGAAGCAACACCTCGAAAGCAGGTAAATAGGTGTCGTAGCCCATAGCAATTACACCATCCAAGTCGTATTTATTCTCCTTGTTCAACAATCTTAAAGCCGCAATTCCTCGAAAGTTCTCCCCATCGGGAGCCATGTACGCTGGGTAATCAGCTTTTTTCGGGCTGTTTGCCCCAGCGGCAGTGAAAGGAGTTGAATTACAATTTTGTAACCAGCCGTTGCTAGGGTTGTAGATATGCACACTCTCACTTACTGGATGTAAGCCTTGCCAAGCGGTCGCCGGTGTAGTGGCATCTACAGGTTCGCTCCAATTGTAAGCGGTATCACGTTTTGGGATAAAATTGCCGTGCCAGTAGGCGATATTTCCTTTGGCATCTGCATAAACGGTATTGTTTGAAGCATTGGCGGTTAAATCCATCGCTTTTTGATAATCTTCAAAACTCTTAGCTTTAGTACGTACCCAACTTTGCACCAAGCTTTGCGGATTTTGGTTTTGATGTTTTAAACTTATCCATTTGCCATCTCTTGCTGCCATTATGGGGCCATTGTGAGTAAAATAGGTTTCGAACTTTTTGGTCTTCAATAAGCCATTTTCTAGGTATTTAATTTCGATGTTTTTCTTCTCTAAGGGATAAAGTTTCTTGTCGAAAGTATAGTAGTAAGTGTCTTTTAGCTTGGTGATTTTTTCTGCGTACAGATCAGCCACATCCACATTGTTAGAAGTGTGCATCCAACCGCAAAACTCATTAAAGCCTTGATAGATAAAAAACTGGCCCCAAGTAACCGCACCATAGCTGTTTAAACCTTCTTGGCTTTGTACATGTATTTCTGGGCGGAAATAAAAAGTAGTATGCGGATTAATGTACAACATCGCATTACCCGTTTTGCTTATTTTGGGAGCAAATGCAAATCCGTTAGAGCCGCTAAATTGATCGCGTATTTGCGGAAGGTAGCCCATAGGCGAATGATCGTTGGTGTAGAATTTCTTTAGCTCAGCTATGGTTAAGTTGCCAGTACTAATAGCACCAATGCTGCCGTCGGTCCATAGAAACGGATACCAAGGTTTAAACTTGGTAAGTAATGCAGGCTTTACCCCGGGATTTTTATACAGGTAAAAATTAATACCGTCGGCATACGCTTCAAGTAACTTCCTCATCCAAGGTGCTGCTTTTTTATAATCGTTGATGGCTTGTGTACTGTCGATCAGTAAACGAATTTGTAGGTCATTGTACAGCGTTTTTTCACCTTCAAGCTCTGAGAGCCTCCCTAGTTTCTCGATGTAATTAAGTTCTATTCGTTTAAAATCGTCTTCACATTGCGCATACAACATCCCGAAAACTGCATCTGCATCGGTTTGTCCGTAAATATGGGCAATGCCCCATTTATCTCTAATAATTTCTATGCGTTGTGCTTGTTTAACCCAACTGCCTATTTCTTTTGAACTGGGTTCTTGTGCAAAAAGAAAAAATGGTAGAAGTAAAAGAAAAAACAGTAAATTTTTCATTAACCTTAAATTTATTTAAACAAGATAGCCACAGATACACAGATTTTTCGAGTGCATTTTTTCTTTTTAAGAATTTATGAATATCAAAATATAGAAGCAAGATTTGTGTATCTGTGGCCAACAATATCTCTAAAAAGACTCCGCAAAGCTAATATAAAACCCACTTTGGCGTTTTTCATTTGGTCTTTTTTCGCCAACTCCATAATCTAAACGTACACTTAAACCTTTTGCTGGGTCAAAAAAGTATCGACCGCCTATGCCATAATTGGGTTTGAAATTTTTAAGCAGCTGCTTTTCCTCGTTAGCGAAAACTTTTCCTGCGCCACCAAAAACAACCATTCCCAAGCGTTCCATAAAGCGGTACCTGATCTCTGCCTGAGCTGCTAGTAGGTTCTCGTCTCTGTAGCGGCCACCGTAATAGCCACGCATCATTTCATCGTTGCCCATTTGAGGTAACAGGTAAAAAGAAGTGTTGCTACTTTGTACCGTGTGGTATAGTCCCTGAACGCCTAGTACAACCTTAGGCGCTAATGACCAAAAATTACGAATATTGACCTTAATTTGGCTGCCTGTAAAGTTTTCGTCGCCGAATATTGGAGGTGCATATTGGTAGCTTACTCGCCCAAAAAAACCTTTAGTTGGGTAGTTGTTTGAATTACGGGTATCGTAACTTTGAGAAACGCCCACAAAAAATACGGATCCACCATCTTTATCTATTAAGTTGCTGTTGTTGTAAATGCCACCATTTTCTTTGTCTGTGAATTTATGGTTTTCAAAACCTAAAGATATACCCGTATAAGTGTTTTTAGCAAAGGCTTTTTCCGCATCAAACTGTACTTTTACCATGCGCTGTACCAGCCTGTCTTCGTCAACATGAGAAGTATTATTGCCAATGCCATAAAAGTTAAAAGGCATATTTCTGAAACGCATTTCGCCTATAAAATGGTAGTCGTTTCGTTTGGTCCAGGCATCGCCACGTAAGGTAACGTTGTAGGTTTTTTTAGTAGAGTAAGAAGCTGCGCCGAAAAAGTTAGAGCTTCTATTGGTTGTGTCGGCTTTATCTATATAGAATGAATAAATGCTGCCCAAGCCAAACTCGAAACCTGTTTCTTGTGCGTATCCAAATACAGGAATAGGCATAAAGCTTGCTTTGCGGGTAGTGTCTTTTTCATTAGAGAAAATTCTTTCGAGGAGTTTTTTTTGAGCAAAAGCCATATTTGCTAGGCAAAAGACCACAACCGTAAGTGCTAATTTTTTCATTACCTACAAAGTAAATGATTTTATGCGGATTAGCGGAATCTTGATTTTCTTATGTGGTGCGAGAAGGTTTTGGAAAGTGCTAGCTGGCAGCCTTAATAGTAGTGAAGATTTTGCCAACTAAACCGGATGGCAGTGGAAAGCCCGCAAGCGAGAGAAACGAGTGCGGACTTGTAACGAACAGCCGGACTTTCGGAACATCGTACCACAGCAATTGAGTTTCAAAATCATTATCTCACAGATTTTCGCTGATAGACGCAGATCTTACAAATCCATATCTGCAAAATCTGCGGCTTTAATCTGCGTTCATTAGCGGGAAACTGTACAGCTTGCCAATCCAAAATAAAAATTAATATTCTGCTTGCATAATAAAAAGCAATTCTATAAATTTGTTATGCAAGCATAGTAATTTGATGAAACAGAAAGAGACGGTAGATTATTTCCTTAAGATTGTTTGGCAAAATGTGTCGAACACTTACAACCAGGTTGCGGCTGGTTTTGGCATTACGCAGGCCATTGGGTATATGCTGATCAATATTGAGGCCGACGGTACTGCGGTATCGGCCTTGGCGGGGCTGCTGGGTGTAAAAGCTACAAGTTTATCACGGATGCTAAACAATATGGAAGAATCTGGGTTGATTTACAGAGAGGCCTCTGAAGGAGATAAGCGCTCGGTAAAGGTTTATTTAACTCCTTTTGGGATTGAGAAACGAAAGCTTGCCCGTGATGTGGTCATTTCTTTTAACGAATACTTGAATGAGAAATTGAGTGTGAAGGAGAGGGAGCAATTGATTTCCACTTTAGAAAAAATTAACCAGTTAACATTGGCTTATCCGCCAGCAAGAAAATAGTAGGAGCATGCCATTGTGATTTGTCAGGTAGAAAATATCTACAAGCAATCATAATAGCTTTTTTACCATTAAAGAAAAAATGATGCTAAAAAAACACATTAAGAAAGTAGCAGTTTTAGGATCGGGTATTATGGGTTCTCGTATTGCCTGCCACTTTGCCAATATTGGAGTAGAAGTCTTATTGTTAGATATTGCAGCTAAGGCTAATGAGGGCGAACAACAAAGTTCTCAACAGAAAAATAAGATTGTAAACGAAGCTTTGCAGGCTGCGGTGAAAAGTAATCCATCGCCTATCTATTCGCAGAAGGTGGTACAACAAATAAGTACGGGTAATTTCGATGATGATATGTCGAAAATTGCTACATGCGATTGGGTAATAGAGGTGGTGGTTGAAAACCTGGATATCAAGAAAAAGGTTTTTGAGCAAGTAGAGCAATATCGCAAGCCGGGTACCTTAATCACTTCTAACACATCGGGTATTCCAATTCATTTAATGGCCGAAGGTAGAAGTGATGATTTTAAGGCTAATTTCTGTGGTACGCACTTTTTCAATCCGCCACGTTATTTGAGGTTATTGGAAATTATCCCAACGCCGTACACCAATCCAGAAATAGTAGATTTTTTAATGTACTATGGCGATAAATTTTTAGGCAAAACTACCGTGTTGTGTAAAGATACGCCAGCATTTATTGCTAATAGGGTGGGGGTTTATTCTATCATGGCCTTGCTGCACTTGGTAGAAAAACTAGATTTATCAGTAGAAGAAGTTGATAAATTTACTGGTCCTGCTTTAGGTAGGCCAAAATCGGCTACGTTCCGTACTTCGGATGTGGTGGGTTTGGATACGATGATTAAAGTTGCCAAAGGTTTGCACGATAATGTACCCAATGATAAAGCCCACGATTTATTTAAGCTGCCGGCTTATGTAGAGAAAATGGCGGAAAATAATTGGTTGGGTGATAAAACCAAGCAAGGCTTCTACAAGAAAACTAAAAATGCGGAAGGTAAGAGCGAAATTTTAGCGCTCGACCTGAAAACGTTGGAATATAAACCACAGCAAAAAATCAAATCGGCTACGCTAGAAATGACTAAAAACATTGATAAGGTAGCGGATAGAATGAAAGTTTTTGCTGCAGGAAAAGATAAAGCGGGCGAATTGTTCCGTACTTCTTTCTACGGTTTGTTCGAATACGTGTCGGACCGTATTCCGGAAATTGCGGATGAACTTTACAAAATTGACGATGCCATGCGTGCCGGCTTTGGCTGGGAGCTTGGTCCGTTTGAAGTTTGGGATGCTGTTGGTGTAGCCGAGGCTATTGAGGGCATGAAAAAGTACGGCAACGAGCCAGCAGCTTGGGTAACCGAAATGTTGGCGGCCGGCCATACCTCATTTTACAAAGTAGAAGGCGCAGTTAAAAAATATTATGATATCCCTTCTAAGGGCTATAAAGAAATTCCAGGTACAGCCGATTTTATTGTTTTAGAAAACCTGAAAGCAAATAATAAGGTGCTTTACAAAAATGCCGGTGCTTCAATCATTGATTTGGGCGATGGAATTTTGAATGTGGAATTCCACTCGAAAATGAACACCATTGGCGGCGATACTTTAACGGCGATTAACAAGGCAATAGATATGGCTGAGAAGGATTATAGGGGTGTGGTGATTGGAAATGATGGTGCTAATTTCTCTGCTGGTGCTAATGTGTAAAGATGAAGGAAAAGACCTATTGTTGAAGCGAGTTTTTGTAAAAGTAGAAGGTGGCAGCTTTTGGTTTCCAAAAGTACATTACATTGATTTGTTTACGCTTGATACGGAGAATGGGGCTGAAATTTTGAAGAGAATTAATTTGTTGGGAAGTTAGCTTCCTAAAAAGAAGCCACATGGACGCATAGATTAAATGAGTAGAAAGATAAATCTTTTGGTCGCAAATTGTAAATGTATGGGCACATCGATAGCCATCATTGAAAATGTTGTTCTATTTAATTTTGAGACTACCTATGTTGCTATGCGGTTAAAAAACAAACCAATATATTTGAAAGCTATTAACGTGAATACAGTTTTGCAAACCTATACCGACACAGCCTTTGAGCAACTTTTTAAAGCACATTACAGGGCTTTGCATGCCTATGCCAATATGTTGCTTAAAGATGTAGACATTGCCGAAGAGGTAGTGCAATCTATGTTTTTGAAACTATGGGAAAAGCGAGATCTATTAGCAGTGCAAACTTCTATAAAAGCCTATCTCTATAAATGTATCTATAACGATAGTCTTAATCTATTAAAGCACGAGCAGGTAAAATCAAAGTATCAAAACTTTACGGTACATACCATGAACACGCATCATGAGCCGGCATCTAATAGGGTTGAGCTTTCTGAGTTGCAGAAAGCGCTTCAGCTTGCATTGAATGCGCTGCCAGAGCAATGCCGTCTTGTCTTTCAATTAAGTCGATTTGAAGAGTTAAAGTACAAAGAAATTGCAGAGCGATTAGGTATTTCGATAAAAACAGTAGAAAACCAAATGGGCAAAGCACTGAAGATTTTGCGCTTAAAATTAGTAGATTTTCTGGTGTTAGCCCTATTAGGGGTAGACCTATATAATGATTATTTGAATTAAGCAAAACGAGATGAATGACGAGTTATTGATAAAGTTTCTGCTTAACGAAACTACGGCAGAGGAAAGTAGGACCGTTCAAAGTTGGATTTCGGCCAACGCTGAAAATCAAAAGTATTTCCAACAATTTGAACGCATTTGGAACGAAAGTACTTCGCTTGCCGAAAGCAGCAATGTAGATGAAGAACAGGCTTGGCAAAATTTTAAACAGCGGGTTAATGAAAAGCAGGCGAACATCCCTTTGGTTAAAAAAATAAATCCGCCTAAGTTTTGGTTGCGTATAGCTGCTGCTTTTGCAATTTGCTTTGGTGCATGGTTGGTTTATGAGCAATTTGGCGGCCAATACACTAATCTAGAAAGTCAGGATTTGGTGCTAACACAAGAATTGCCAGATGGTAGCAGTTTGGTATTGAACAAAAATACCCATATCAGCTATGCTAAAAATTTTAAAACTAACCGTAGGGTAGAAATTGAGCAGGGCGAGGTCTTTTTTAATGTTGCGCATGACCGTTCCCATCCTTTTGTGATTGAAATCAACAATGTTAAAGTAGAAGTGGTTGGTACATCTTTTAATATCAAAAAGCTAAAAAAAGGTGTAGAGGTAATTGTAGAAACTGGCATTGTTAAGGTAACTGAAAAAAATAAAGAGGCGGGCAAAGCCCAGATAGAATTGCGATTAATTAAAGGAGAAAGTGTGTTGCTGGGGAACGATGAGGAATTGGCTGCGAAAAAACAAACCGAAGACGAACTTTACAACTATTACAGAACGCAGTTATTTATAGCTAATAATACACCATTAGATAGGTTGGTAGCAATTTTAAGTGAGGCTTATGGTACAAAAATTTCTTTAAATGGGTCATTGAAAAATGAGCGGATTTCTACCACTTTGCCCTTTAAATACGCATTGGAAAAAAATCTTGATATCATTTGTGAAACCCTTGATTTAAAAATGCAGCGTAACCAAAACGAAATAGTGCTGTCTAAAAAATAGAAATGAAGTTTAAACTAGTTATCGCACTCCTTTTTGGTAGCTTTTTTTGTGCTGCACAAACAGCCGTAAATTACAATCAGAGTAATTTAGCTAAACTGGTAACGCTAAATTTAAAAGCAAACAAAATTGGTGATGTTTTGCAGAAAATAGGCAGCGCAGGCGGGTTTTACTTTACTTATAATGGCGCTCTATTTGGGCAAGACAGTATCGTTAACCTCAATGTTCGCAATAAACCCGTACGTGAAATTTTAGATGAGCTTTTTGATGGCAAAGTAGATTACAAAGAAAATGCCGAGTACATTATTTTGCGGTACGCTGTCAATCATTTTGCGATAGAGGCAGAAAGCATTGTAACTGCAGAAAATTTATACGCCATTACCGGACGAGTGATAGATACACAGACGGGTAAAAAGGTAAAAAATGCAAGTGTTTATGAAAAACGTTTGCTACAATCGGCAATCACAGATGAGGAAGGTTTCTTTAATTTAAAGTTTAAAGGTAACCACGAAGCCATTGTGCTTACGGCTAGTAAAGAAACTTATCGCGATACCTCAATTGTATTTCTTTCGAGTATTGATATAAAGCCTAAGAGTTATGACGATCCAGATAAAAACAAAGGAACTTTTGTAGGCAACCTATTGGATAATTTTAGGATTGGGAGATGGTTAACTTCGTCTAAACAGCGTTTGCAAAACATCAATGTTCCCAACTTTTTAACCAACATGCCTGTGCAAGCTTCGTTAATACCTGGCTTAAGTTCTCATGGCAATATGAGTGGGAGTGTGGTAAATAAGTTTTCTATAAACTTAGTAGGTGGTTATACGGCAGGGGTAGATGGCGCAGAGCTAGCTGGTGTTTTTAACCTCAACAAAGCTGATGTAAGATACGTACAAGTGGCGGGTGCTATCAATATTACTGGCGGTAATACAGAAGGTTCGCAAATTGCCGGTATGGCTAACATGGTAGGGGGAAATGCAAACGGAGTTCAGGTGGCTGGCCTATATAACCATGTTAGAGGAAACACAAATGGCATTCAAATAGCTACGGTAAATTATGTAAGAGGGCTTGCAGAAGGGATGCAAGTTTCTGCGGTAGGTAATTTGGTAAATGAGGACTTGCACGGTATTCAGATTACAGGCATAGCAAATGTGGTACGCAACAAGGCCAAAGGTTTTCAGCTTGCAGGTGTGGGTAACGTGGCAATGCAAGACATGAAAGGCGTTCAGCTTTCGGGCATTTTTAACTATGCCAAACATAATAAAGGTTTCCAATTGGGATTAATCAACATTGCCGATACCTCTTCTGGAGTAAGTTTGGGGTTAATTAATATCGTAAAACACGGATACCATAAAATTGGCATCTCTACTAACGATTTAATTAATGCCAACGCTTCTTTTAAAAGTGGAAATGCCAACCTATACACTATATTTTTGCTAGGGAAGAACTTTGTAACAAATGAAAACATAGAAACTTTTGGTTTTGGTTTTGGGCACGATTTTTTTGCAGGTAAAAGGGTTTCAGTTTCTGCGGAACTAACAGCTCAACATTTGCATTTGGGCAGATGGGATTATGCCAATATTCTCAATAAATTTCAATTAAATCTGCAACTTCGGCTGTTTAAGGGTTTAAGTGTGTATGGCGGCCCGGTTCTTAACTACTATGTAACCGAAGCGCCAACAGGATATGTTGCTGCAAAAGGTTATCAATCTCAAATTTCGCCATCCTATAGTAAAAAAATTAACGGAAATGATGGCTGGCTAGGCTGGGCAGTAGGTATAAATCTCTTTTAGGCTAAGGCCAGAAGCATTTGTTGAGGATAAATCAATTTATCAATGCTTTTTTAAATAATAACCACATTCTTTTAAAGTTAAACAATTTTTGTTGTGTAATAGCTTGCCCGTTGTGTGCAATATTTTCCATCATTTACAAACTAAATACTCCTTTTTAGAGTACAAATATAGGTTTTAAGGTGCTTAGGGAGTGTTTCCTTAATGTGGCTTATGTTTTGAGTTTTCATGCGTACAATGAAAACATCATCACTACTTCTATTAGCTCTATCTTCACTGGTTTTACTCATCGGTGTATCGTCTTCAAAAGCACAAGAAAACTTTAATACGAGTGATAACTACTATTATAATAATAATTGATGATGAGCTTAAGCAAAGAGCAAGAAATTTTGATGAACATCGCCGATATGGCAAGTTATGTTTACGTAGCCGAATCAGCAATGCTGAGAACAGAAAAATTAGTGAGCATTAAAGGTGAGGAAGCTTGCAAAGGTCAGCTAGATTTGATGCGCATTTACTTTGTAGAGGCGGTAGACGGTGTGGCCAAAGCAGGTAAAGAAGCACTTTGGGCCTTCGGCGAAGGTGACGAATTACGTATGATGTTGGTTGGCTTGCGTCGTTTTACCAAGATGGAACCATTTAATGTAAAACAAGCTCGTCAGAATGTTGCAACGCAGATTATAGATGCGAATAAATATGTTTTTTAGGGATTAGTTGCTAGGTACTAGGAGTTAGGCCCGAGCTAAAAGGTATAAGGTTTAAGGTCTGGATAATTTATATTTTTAGGCTTTAAACCTTTTTTTGTTAGAGAAAATCCCACCCTAAACCCTAAACCCTAAACCCTAAACCCTAAACCCTAAACCCTAAAAACTGTTAAATTTGGTTAAAAATTGCGGCATCGGCTTTAAAAGCTTATTTTTGCTGGATGAAGTTGAAAACAAAGTTTTTACTAATACTTGTTGCGGTTATTACTGTGGTAAGTTCTTGTAGTAAAGATGATTATGATGCAGAAAAGCAATTGGCAGTGGATGATGCGCTAATTGTAGACTTTATTGCCAAAAACAACATCCCAGCAATTAAACATAGTTCTGGTTTGTATTACCAAATTATTACACCTGGCGATGGAGCTAGTGTTACTGCGGCTTCTACAGTGGGTGTAGTATATACAGGTAAGTTGTTGAATGGTACTCAGTTTGATCAGGCGACAAATACGGTTTCGTTTCGATTAAGTGGAGTGATCCCCGGCTGGACAATCGGTGTGCCCTTAATTAAAGTTGGTGGCCGTATCAGGTTAATTATCCCATCTACATTGGCTTACGGAAACGAATCTCCCGGGGCCGGCATTCCCAAAAATGCTGTTTTAGATTTTACTATCGATTTACATAATGCACAATAAAAATTTAATGCGTAAAATAACCACATATATCCTAGCACTTTTAAGTGTTTTGGTGATTTTCAGTTCTTGTAAAAAGGAGTATGAAAGCATAGAAAGTATTGATGATGCTAAAATAAAAGACTACATAGCTAAAAATAATCTCCAGAATGTAGTTTCTGATCCTTCGGGATTTCATTATCAAGTGACTGAAGAAGGTACTGGCGATTTATTTCAAAATACTGATTTAGTATTGTATCATGTTACGGTTAAGTCACTAGAGAAAGGGACAGAGTATTTACAATCTCCGAACTATGCTAATTTATCTAATTATGTAGGATATTTGAATTCGTTTTTTAACAGTTCATTATCTACTTCAACTTCTTACAATATCCCGGCTATTAGAACAGCTGTTTTAGCGTTGAAACCTGGAGGTGCGGCAAGAATACTGTTACCTTCTTATTTAGCTTTTGGTAAAAACGGTGCGGGTCCTATTCCGTCTAATGAAATTATTGATTTATATATCAATACTAGTGTATATAAGAAACAAGATGAATTGGATGATAATATAATACAAGCGTTTTTAACTGCAAATAATATTACAGCGACTAAACATTCCTCGGGTGTTTACTATCAAGTATTAACTCAGGGAACAGGAACAGATATTATAGATGAGTATTCAGACTTAGTTGTGAAGTATTCGGGTAGATTTTTGAACGGCACGCAATTTGACAGCGGAGATAGCTATTCAACAACGCTTCAAACAGTAATTAGTGGTTGGGGAGAAGTCATCCCATTATTTACACAAGGAGCAAAAATTAGAATTTTCATTCCTTCAGCATTAGGTTATGGCACTTCTGGTTATGGTTCTGTGCCTGGCAATACTGTACTTGATTTTACGATTGACATTACTTCTGTAACAAACGATTAAAAATATGAAAGTCCCGGCGGCAAGTCGGGACTTTTATATTTAGTCTCATTAAGGGTTCGCATTTAAAGCTTTCTTGTAGGCCTCTAACACTCTTTTTCTAGCAAACTCATGATTTACAATAGGCATTGGCGCAATTGCTTTTTTGTACTCCGGGGCCCATTTAAATACATATTCCATTTTAGGGTCGAATTTTTTGAGTTGTAGCTCCGGATTGAATACTCGAAAATAAGGGGCTGCGTCGTTGCCGCTTCCGCAGGCCCACTGCCAGCCACCAACGTTACTTGCCTGCTCGTAGTCAAGCAGCTTTTCGGCAAAATAGGCTTCGCCCCAACGCCAATCAATTAAAAGGTGTTTGCATAAAAAGCTGGCCACCACCATGCGTACGCGATTATGCATAAAGCCGGTTTCGTTTAGTTCCCTCATACCAGCATCTACCAAAGGATAACCGGTTTCGCCTTTACACCAAAGCTCAAATTCTTTCTCGTTGTTACGCCATTGGATTTGATTATATGCAGGTTTAAATGCAGCATTTATGGTATGGGGAAAGTGCCACAAAATCATCATGTAAAACTCTCGCCATGCCAACTCAGAGATCCACTTGTCTGCTTTTTGAGCTAGTGCCTCGCTAGCTACTTTTCTAATACTTATGGTTCCAAATCTTAAATGTAAACCCAAATGGGTGGTGGCATTTTTAGCTGGGAAATCCCTATTTTTTTCGTAACCATTTAGCTTTTCCGCAAAGCTTATGGAAGGAAATTTAACATCGCTCTTTTCAAAGCCGATATCGTTTAAAGAAGGAAATGGAAAAGAAGCTACTTGATAAAGATTTTTGAGATATTTTTTTGTGGGGTAAGATTTTAAGTAAAACGCATTCAGTTTCGCCTGCCATTGTTTATAGTAAGGTGTGAAAACAGTGTAAGGCGTTCCATTAGCTTTGTTTACCTCATCTTTTTCAAAAATCACTTGGTCTTTAAAAGTATGCAATGCGATGTTGTTTTGCTTCAATAAAGCTTCAATCTCTTCATCTCGCTGTTTTGCATAAGGTTCGTAATCGTGGTTGGTAAAAACTTCCTCTACAGCAAAATTTTTAACAATTTCTTTCCAAGCATTTTCAGCGGTATCATGTTTGACTAAGAGTGATGATCCTTTATTAGTCAACTCTTCATCTATTTTAGTAAGCTGCTGATGAATAAAATCTACCCGGGCATCAGCTTTATTTTCGAGCTTGTCTAAAATGTTTTTATCAAAAATAAAAACCAATAATACAGGATTTTTAGCTTTTAAAGCATGGTAAAGTGCTGCATTATCGTCTAGTCTTAAATCTCTTCTCAACCAGCAAATATTAATGGTAGGCTTATTATTTTTTTCGCTCATATATCGCTTTTAGCGTTTCTTCAAGATCCAAATATCCGAATTGGAAACCTGTATTCAATATTTTTTGTGCAGAAGTGTTGGTGCTAATTAAAGGTAGTATGCTCATTTCGCCCAAAATTATTTTCAACATAAATTTAGGGACGTTGATAGGCCAAATTGGACGATGCAACACTTTGCCGAGTGTTTTGGTAAAGGTTTGGTTGGTTACTGGTGAAGGTGCCGCTGCATTGTAGGCATCGAACATGTTTTGGTCTGCTACGGCTTTGATGAAAATATTTACCAGATCATCGAGATGTATCCAAGGCATCCATTGTTGGCCAGAGCCTAAGGCGGCGCCCGTAAAAAGTTTTACTGGCTTTTCCATAGTAGGCAGCGCCCCGCCTTTTTCACTTAGCACAATACCAATTCTTATTTTAACTACTCTAATGCCTAAGGCAATTCCTTTGTCGGCTGCTTTTTCCCATGCCAAGCAGCAGTCAGCCATAAATCCAGTTCCGGGCAGGCTTTCTTCATCTAAAATTTCGTCAGCTCGGTCGCCATAAATACCCACAGCCGATGCCGATATGTAGCTTTCAATCGAAGCATTGGTTGCTGCAACGGCTTTAAAAATTAGCTCTGCGGCTTTTACTCGGCTATTAATAATTTGCTGCTTGCGTTCTTGTGTCCAAGGTTTATCGGCTATACCTTCTCCCGTTAAATTAATGATGGTATCAATTCCGTTTAGTGCATTGTAATCTATGGTTTGTTGGTAAACATCCCAGGTAAAAACCTTCACATCCGTTCTGGAAGTAGGTTTTCTTGCCAAAATGGAAACCTGATATCCGTTAGCTAATAATTTTGAAACAAGTTGTTGGCCAACTAAGCCAGTAGCGCCTGCAATAAGAATATTTTTTGCCATAATAACTAAACCCTAAAGTTAAGGTTTAGTTTGTTTTTTGTCTTATTCAGCCATGTATAAACATGCGTGCTTAGCGGCTAGTGAAAAAAGCTATTTGTTGTTTTTAGTTTTTAATCCAATTTAAAATATAATCTGCAGTTTGTTTCCAGTTTGGTAAGCCCAGCACAAAGTGGTTATTGCCTTCAAACTCTTTAAAATCGGTTATAGAATGATTGTTTTTATATTGCTTGTAATTGCTGTAATTTAAAGAAGCAGGCATAATGTTGTCGGTAGAGCCGGCCACAAACAGTAGGGGAGCATGTGCTTTTTTGAAATCTATTTTCGCAGCGCTGGTTAATCCGCCTCTCGATATTCTTTTAGATTCTGGAATAACATTTTCGTCATAAGCTTTTTGTTGTTCTTCTACAGGCATCCCATTGGTAAAGGCATATTGCCATTGCGGGAAAGACATTAAGAATGTATTATTAGCGGAAGTAAATAACCCTAAAGGCCCCCAAGTAGCTTTAAAGAAAGAGAATTTAGTAGTGATTACACCTTGCGGAGGTACAGAATGGATAGCTATGGCGGCAGCGGCCAAACCACGTTGTAGTAACAGTTGCGTAATTAAACCACCCATAGAATGACCAACGATAATTGGTTTTTCTGGTAGTGCTTTTATGATATTTTCAAAGTAATCTACCACTTGGTTTAATCTTAAAGAAGCGATGTCTTTGTTTGGATGCGTAGCTCTTAACTCAGCGGGGCTTCCATCTTTAAAAGGCCAGGCTGGTGCTAAAGTGGTATAGCCCTGCTCTTCGAAATGTTTTTGCCAAGTGGCCCAACCCAAATGGCTCACAAAATTACCTGTTACAAATAATACGGTTTTAGAATTGATTGTTTTCATGATCTTGTTTTTTAAAATTCAACAAGTCAAAATTCCGCACAAAAAAGCTCAATAAATTTAACCTAGGTTAAAATCGTTATTTGCTTACCATTCTTCTTCTAATTCTGCTTAATGATGGACCTTGTATACCTAAGTAGGATGCAATGTGATATAAAGGAATAGTATTTGCCAATTGCGGGTGTGCCTCAATTAAATCTTTGTAGCGCTGTTCAGGTGTGTTGAAAATGAAATCTTCGGTTCTAGTCATGGCCATATTAAAGGCTTTTTCGGCAATGAGCCTTCCAAAGTGCTCCCATTGATGTGATTGTTGATATAGCTTTTCAAGTTGGCTGTAAGTGATGTAAAGAACTTTGGCGTCTGTCATCGATTCGGTGTGGTAATTGCAGGGTGCCTGATTTACAAAGCTTTTATAAGAGACAATGATTTGTTGTGGCGAAAAGAAAAAGATATTCTTTTCGTCGCCGGTTACTGTATTTACGTAATAAGTACGAAAAACGCCATCAATAATAAATCCTAAGTTTTTACATACGTTTTTATATTCATTATAAAACTCGCCTTTTTGGTAATGTTTTGGCTGCCAATATTCTCGTGATAAATTGAAGTTTTTTTCATCTATACCAGCAAAAGCCGCAAGGGCATGTTTCAAGAGCTCAATCTGTTCCATAGTTAAATATAACCAAATTGATTTATTTCTGACCAGTACTTTTTACGTACTTCTTAAAAAAATCGATAATAGGTTGGTTGGCATTTTTTGGATAACTATGGCCGCCAGCATGAATAAATAATTGAAAGTCGTTTCCGTTTTTGCCTGTGTAGGCTGTAATGTTGCTGTCTAGTTTTGTGCCTTCTTGCAAGCATCCGTTGATGCGTAAAATTTTGGTGTAAGTAATTTTCTGCCAACTAGGTTTTACCAAAGGATCATTTTGGCCCATTAAATGAAAACCAGGTTTAGGAGTGTTCAATTTTGGAATTAACTTACCACCAGCGGTAGCTGTTGGCGCAAAGGCCGCAAACTCATTGGCTCTGGTAGCCCAAAGTAGGTAAACAAAACCACCTCCGTTAGAATGGCCAGTGGCGTAAATTCTGTTATTGTCTATTTTGTAGTCTGTGCGAAGTGTTTTTAGCATGGCGTCAAAAAACTGAAGATCTCTGTTGTTTTCAGTAACATCGGTCATTACCCAGCCACTCTTTTTTCCCTCGGGGTCGGTTAGCATCCCTTTGGTATTTAATCCCTGTGGGCAAATAAAAATCGCCTCTGGCCAAAGTTTTTCGAAACCCCTTGTTTTGTACATGTTAAGCATAGTGCCCCCATGGCCGTGAAAGGCAAAAATAACCGGAGTAGGCTTGGTGTTAGCGGTAGCCGGAATGTAAATCACGGCTTTTCTGCTCTCGCCATTAATCATCCATTCTAAAGTTTTGGGTAAATCTTGCGCTAAAGTTTTGCCAAACGAAATGAACATTAGCAATGCACAAAATGTAGCTTTTAGCATGTGGTTGGTTTTCATGTTTTTATAGAGTTCAAAATTTGGATAAAGTTTAAATGGATGAAGTAAAAACTTTGATGGGATATTGAAAATGCCCCTTTTTGATAAACAATACCCAATAAAAAGCGTTAGTTTTATAAGCATTTCAAAAATTATGGAGAAAGTATTAATTACCCGTCAAATTAGCGACGATGCTTTGGCGTTGATAAGGAATTCTGGTTACGAAGTAACGGTTTATACCGAACTTAGAAACATATCTCAAGACGAGTTAATTGAAATGTGTAAGGGCCATGTAGGCTTGTTAAGTGTTGGTCCTAACAAAATTGATGAGCGTTTTTTAAGCGCATGCCCGCAATTAAAAGCTATTGCTTTAATGAGTGTTGGTTTCGATAAAGTAGATTTGTTAGCTGCCAATAGGCACCAAATGCCCGTTAGCAATACTCCTGATGTGCTGAGCGAGGCAACGGCAGATACCGCTTTTCTGTTAATGTTATCGGTAGCAAGGAAGGCTTTTTATATGCACAAAACTATTGAAAGGGGAGAGTGGAAGTTTTTTGATCCGATGCAAAATTTGGGGCAAGATTTATATGGAAAAACTTTGGGTGTTTTTGGCTTGGGACGTATTGGTTTAGAAATGGCAAAAAAGGCAAAGGCCGCCTATGGGATGAACATCATTTACCATAATAGGAGTAAAAACGAGCAGGCAGAGCAATTGATTGGAGCTAAATACCTGTCTTTCGACGAGCTTTTGCAGCAAAGCGATGTGTTAAGTGTACACGTGAATTTAACAGCAGAAACTAAAGGGCTTTTTGATAAAAATGCTTTTGAAAAAATGAAGCCGAATGCGATTTTTATTAATACCGCTAGAGGCGCAATACACAACGAAGATGATTTGCTGGCTGCTTTACAGGATGGTATCATTTGGGGAGCAGGCTTAGATGTAACTAACCCAGAGCCGATGGATAGGAACAATCTGTTGCTAAACATGGAAAACGTTTGTGTACTGCCGCATATCGGCTCTGCCACTAAAGAAACTAGAGAAAAAATGGCGATGATGGCTGCAGAAAATATGGTGGCAGCATTAAAAGGTAAACGTATGCCACAGGTAATTAATCCAGAAGTTTATGGCGTTTAAAATTTAGCCACAGCTGCATAGATTTTAACATGAAATAATCTAGTAACATATCTGTGCATCTGTGGCTGAACTGTTAGTGTTTGTTAAATTTTACACAAGCTAGCTATAAAAATTCTATTTTTATTTTATGATAGTTTCTATAAGCAATGAGCATCTAGTGGTAGAGTTTTCTACAAAAGGAGCGGAGCTAAAAAGTATTGTAGGTGTTGATAGCGCCATTAATTATATGTGGCGTGGCGATACTCAATTCTGGGGCAAATTTAGTCCGGTACTATTTCCAGTTGTTGGCGCACTTAAAGAAAATACTTACGAATACCAAGGGCATAGATATACATTGCCACGTCATGGATTTGCCCGGGATTTAGAATTTGAACACGAACTTGTTGCTGCTACAGAAATCAACTTCAAACTTAAGCATACTGAAGAAACGCTAAAAATATACCCTTTCGAATTTGAATTGATACTGCGCTATCGTTTGCGAGGCGCTAGCTTGCAATGCACTTATCAAGTGGTTAATCTCGGCAGCCAAACCATGCTTTTCTCTATCGGTGGGCATCCCGCGTTTGCGGCACCTTTAAACCAGCAAGGTGTGTATACGGATTATTATTTGCAGTTTAACAACGATGATAAATTGACTTTTCATCACATCGATGATAATTTGATAGCCGACCAAACAACGACCATTGAATTAAAAGATAAGACGCTTCCTTTAAAACACGAGCTTTTTTATGGCGATGCCTTGGTGTTTAAAAACTTAAAAAGTAATCACATCCGTTTGCTAAATACAAAGAATTATAATGGATTAAATTTTCATTTCGAAGGTTTCCCTTATTTTGGTATTTGGGCTGCCATAGATGCAGATTTTGTTTGTTTGGAGCCATGGTGTGGCATAGCCGATGCTGTAAGCCACAATCAGCAACTAGAAGAAAAAGAAGGCATGGAAAAACTAGTAGCCAAAGAAACTTGGGAGAGAAGCTGGGAAGTTTGTTGTTTCTAATTTTTAATATTTTTTTAATTTCTAGCGTAGGGGTAAAATTCGTTGTTGTTGTCTCATTTTTAAATAAGACACAACATGATACCATTGTACTGCAAAAAACAAATTCGTTACGTTAAAAACAAAGCTTGCTTAGCACTATTTCTGGGTTTAGTATTTCAAGCTAATGCGCAAGAAAGTAAAACCGTAAAAGTCAATTTCGGTTTAATTTATCCTTTAAGTACCAATGGTACCCGAGCCCCATTAGACACTAACGATTTATCTATTCACTTGTTGGCAGGCGTTTCTTCTGTAGAAAGAGGAAGTGCTTTTGCAGGCTTAGCGAACATAGTTCGTAACGAAGCTAAAGGCGCACTTTTCGCAGGTTTTTCTAATCATGTGGGTAAAGAAGCAAACGGAGCTTTATTTGCAGGCTTTCTAAACACCTATCGCTCTGCCAAAGGACCTCAATTTGCTGGGTTTGCAAATTTGGCGCAGGGCGAAGTTCGGGGAGCGCAATTCTCGGGCTTTTTAAATGCTACCGGCGGAGACATGAATGGCGTTCAATTTGCAGGCTTTGCCAATATAGCCCGCAACTTAAACGGAAATCAGTTCGCCGGTTTTGCCAATGTAGCAAAACGTATTTCTGCTTCGCAATTTTCAGGATTTATCAATGTAGCTAAAGATGTAAACGGAAGTCAGTTTGCGGGGTTTATTAATGTGGCAAAAAAGGTAAAAGGGGCTCAAATTGCAGGTTTTATCAATATTGCAGAAACAAGTGATTGTCCTATCGGTATTATCAATATCATTAAAAACGGCGAAAAAAGTGTGGCAAGCACTATAGATGAAAGCCAAACGGCCATGCTTACATTTAGATCTGGAGGTAAACATTTGTATGGAATTATTGGAGCGGGCTATAACTTCAAAAACGAGGACGAAGTTTATGCGTTTGAGGCCGGTTTTGGTGCCCACTTTTTCCATAGCCAATATTTTAGGCTAAACCTAGAACTCACGCAAACCACTTTAGAAAGCTTTAAGTACGGCGAATATTTTAAAAGTACCCTCAGAATGCTCCCGGCTGTGAAAGTAGCACCTTGGTTGGAGATTTTTGGCGGGCCTTCTTTCAATTTCGTAACTACAAATACGGCGGAAGGTTTGGCCTTGCATCCTGCAAACGAAAAATTGGTGTTGCATACTTGGCAAAGTAAAGGGTCGGATTTTAGGCAGTCGCTACATATTGGCTACCAAGCTGGCTTACAGTTCGTTTTTTAGCAAAATAATGCCCGTTTATTTGTCGGCCTGATTTAACGAAAAACGTAGAAATATTTCGATGCCGACAAGTTGGTACAGGCCAAGCCCTATAGCGTAACCCATTAATTAGACATACAAATCATTAATTAACACACATCATGAAACATTTTATTGCAATTATTTTAGGCTTAGCGGCCATTATCAACTTATCGGCTTGTAAGAAAGACCGCCTAACCGCCAACGGAAATATCGTTTCGGAAATTAGAGAAGTGCCTCAGTTTACTGGCATTAATTCTAGCGGAGCTACACCTGTAAAGGTTAATTACGGAACCAATTTTAAAGTGAAGGTTAAAGGTTCGAGTAACCTGGTGCCACAATTTACCACAAGGGTAGTTAATGGTGTTTTACATTTAAGTTTCGACAATGTAAATGTGCACCGCGACGATATTGAAGTAGAATTAACCATGCCAACCATTAATTCGATTTTGGTAAGTGGTAGCGGCGAAGTAGATATTAGGGGAGATTTCCCAGCATTGCCAAATTTGACGGTTTCGCTAAGTGGTTCTGCAGAGGTAGAAGCCCAAAACTCAATGCAGATAGAAAATGTAAAGGTAGAAATATCAGGATCTGGAGAAGTGGACTTAGAAGACGTGCTCGTAAGTAATGCCGAGGCAAATATTTCTGGAAGTGGGGAGGTCAAATTTCGGGTGCAAAATAAGCTGAAAGCGAAAATTAGTGGAAGCGGAAAAGTTTACTACCAAGGCCATCCTCTTATTCAGCAAGAAATTAGCGGCTCTGGCAAGTTAGTTCAATTCTAATTTAAACTTACAAATATGGCTAGTCAATCTTTTTGGCAGGCTTTAGGTGCGCATTTCGGCGCCGAAAAGCTCGCCATTGAAAAACTATATCTTCTGCAAAGCAATACGCCTAACCTAATTTTTTACGCTTTGCCCCTGGTTTTGCTATTTACCGTATTGGAATTTGTTTTTGGAAAAATCGTTAAACACGATGATTTTACACCTGCAGAATTGAAAGGCTCTTTATGGGTTGGCTTAGGTAATTTGTTAGTGAATTTGATGCTGAAATCTGCGTTGCTGTTGGCTGCGGTTTGGAGCTACAATTTATTGCCTTGGCGCATGGAGCTTAATTGGTGGAGCTTGCCTTTTTGTTTCATTGCTTACGATTTTTGTAGCTATTGGTCGCACCGTATTTCGCATTTTAACCGCTTCTTTTGGGCCTCGCATGTGGTACACCACTCTGCCGAGCATTACAATTTAACGGTAGCTTTTAGACAAAGTTGGGTGCAGCATATTAAGCTTGTTTTCTTTATTCCGGTAGCTTTGTGTGGTTTTCATCCCGTGGTTTTTATGGTGGCCAGCCAAATGAGTACGCTTTACCAATTTTGGGTACACACAGAGGCTATTGGCAAGTTGCACCCATTGATAGAAAAATACTTGGGCACACCTTCTAACCACCGGGTGCATCATGGCAGTCAAGAGAAATATATAGATAAAAACTTTGGAGCAACTTTCATGATCTGGGACCATCTTTTCGGTACATTTCAATATGAAGAAGAGCAGCCTAAGTATGGGTTAACATCGCCTTTGGCCAACAAGGAAAACCCGTTTGAACTAAATTTTCATGAATACCGAAGTATGTTAAGTGATATTAAACAAAGTGATGGTTTAAGGGAAATGCTATTTTTTCTATTTGCCAGTCCGGCAAAAGTATATCGCTACAAAGCCGTGCGTAAACGTAAAAATTCGTCAAGATCTAAAATAAGTTGGCTGCTCAAAGCCACAGTTTTGGGTTTGCTTTTGGTCATGCTTGGTCAGCTACTAGCGGCACAGCCCCAACTGCCAGAGCCTAAAATTAAGAACTTATTGTTTTTTTTACAGCGTACTCCAGATGCAAATACGGTAGTTTATCAATTGAATTTGGATAAGAACGGCGAATTAAATGAAAAAGCTCCGGTAAAAGCATCGTGGATTAGGTACCAAGAAAACGGTGCGGTAAAAGAGTTATCTGCTATCGAGAATAAATTCGCCTATGGCGTGAGGTGCAAAGCAATCGGTAACGAAAGTTACGAAGTTCGCTTGGTATCGTACAAGAAACTGCCCATGTATTTGCAAAAGTCCCCAACCGATCAGCAATATCGATTATATATTAAAGATGAAGGAAAAGACCTATTGTTGAAGCGAGTTTTTGTAAAAGTAGAAGGTGGCAGCTTTTGGTTTCCAAAAGTACATTACATTGATTTGTTTACGCTTGATACGGAGAATGGGGCTGAAATTTTGAAGAGAATTAATTTGTTGGGAAGTTAGCTTCCTAAAAAGAAGCCACATGGACGCATAGATTAAATGAGTAGAAAGATAAATCTTTTGGTCGCAAATTGTAAATGTATGGGCACATCGATAGCCATCATTGAAAATGTTGTTCTATTTAATTTTGAGACTACCTATGTTGCTATGCGGTTAAAAAACAAACCAATATATTTGAAAGCTATTAACGTGAATACAGTTTTGCAAACCTATACCGACACAGCCTTTGAGCAACTTTTTAAAGCACATTACAGGGCTTTGCATGCCTATGCCAATATGTTGCTTAAAGATGTAGACATTGCCGAAGAGGTAGTGCAATCTATGTTTTTGAAACTATGGGAAAAGCGAGATCTATTAGCAGTGCAAACTTCTATAAAAGCCTATCTCTATAAATGTATCTATAACGATAGTCTTAATCTATTAAAGCACGAGCAGGTAAAATCAAAGTATCAAAACTTTACGGTACATACCATGAACACGCATCATGAGCCGGCATCTAATAGGGTTGAGCTTTCTGAGTTGCAGAAAGCGCTTCAGCTTGCATTGAATGCGCTGCCAGAGCAATGCCGTCTTGTCTTTCAATTAAGTCGATTTGAAGAGTTAAAGTACAAAGAAATTGCAGAGCGATTAGGTATTTCGATAAAAACAGTAGAAAACCAAATGGGCAAAGCACTGAAGATTTTGCGCTTAAAATTAGTAGATTTTCTGGTGTTAGCCCTATTAGGGGTAGACCTATATAATGATTATTTGAATTAAGCAAAACGAGATGAATGACGAGTTATTGATAAAGTTTCTGCTTAACGAAACTACGGCAGAGGAAAGTAGGACCGTTCAAAGTTGGATTTCGGCCAACGCTGAAAATCAAAAGTATTTCCAACAATTTGAACGCATTTGGAACGAAAGTACTTCGCTTGCCGAAAGCAGCAATGTAGATGAAGAACAGGCTTGGCAAAATTTTAAACAGCGGGTTAATGAAAAGCAGGCGAACATCCCTTTGGTTAAAAAAATAAATCCGCCTAAGTTTTGGTTGCGTATAGCTGCTGCTTTTGCAATTTGCTTTGGTGCATGGTTGGTTTATGAGCAATTTGGCGGCCAATACACTAATCTAGAAAGTCAGGATTTGGTGCTAACACAAGAATTGCCAGATGGTAGCAGTTTGGTATTGAACAAAAATACCCATATCAGCTATGCTAAAAATTTTAAAACTAACCGTAGGGTAGAAATTGAGCAGGGCGAGGTCTTTTTTAATGTTGCGCATGACCGTTCCCATCCTTTTGTGATTGAAATCAACAATGTTAAAGTAGAAGTGGTTGGTACATCTTTTAATATCAAAAAGCTAAAAAAAGGTGTAGAGGTAATTGTAGAAACTGGCATTGTTAAGGTAACTGAAAAAAATAAAGAGGCGGGCAAAGCCCAGATAGAATTGCGATTAATTAAAGGAGAAAGTGTGTTGCTGGGGAACGATGAGGAATTGGCTGCGAAAAAACAAACCGAAGACGAACTTTACAACTATTACAGAACGCAGTTATTTATAGCTAATAATACACCATTAGATAGGTTGGTAGCAATTTTAAGTGAGGCTTATGGTACAAAAATTTCTTTAAATGGGTCATTGAAAAATGAGCGGATTTCTACCACTTTGCCCTTTAAATACGCATTGGAAAAAAATCTTGATATCATTTGTGAAACCCTTGATTTAAAAATGCAGCGTAACCAAAACGAAATAGTGCTGTCTAAAAAATAGAAATGAAGTTTAAACTAGTTATCGCACTCCTTTTTGGTAGCTTTTTTTGTGCTGCACAAACAGCCGTAAATTACAATCAGAGTAATTTAGCTAAACTGGTAACGCTAAATTTAAAAGCAAACAAAATTGGTGATGTTTTGCAGAAAATAGGCAGCGCAGGCGGGTTTTACTTTACTTATAATGGCGCTCTATTTGGGCAAGACAGTATCGTTAACCTCAATGTTCGCAATAAACCCGTACGTGAAATTTTAGATGAGCTTTTTGATGGCAAAGTAGATTACAAAGAAAATGCCGAGTACATTATTTTGCGGTACGCTGTCAATCATTTTGCGATAGAGGCAGAAAGCATTGTAACTGCAGAAAATTTATACGCCATTACCGGACGAGTGATAGATACACAGACGGGTAAAAAGGTAAAAAATGCAAGTGTTTATGAAAAACGTTTGCTACAATCGGCAATCACAGATGAGGAAGGTTTCTTTAATTTAAAGTTTAAAGGTAACCACGAAGCCATTGTGCTTACGGCTAGTAAAGAAACTTATCGCGATACCTCAATTGTATTTCTTTCGAGTATTGATATAAAGCCTAAGAGTTATGACGATCCAGATAAAAACAAAGGAACTTTTGTAGGCAACCTATTGGATAATTTTAGGATTGGGAGATGGTTAACTTCGTCTAAACAGCGTTTGCAAAACATCAATGTTCCCAACTTTTTAACCAACATGCCTGTGCAAGCTTCGTTAATACCTGGCTTAAGTTCTCATGGCAATATGAGTGGGAGTGTGGTAAATAAGTTTTCTATAAACTTAGTAGGTGGTTATACGGCAGGGGTAGATGGCGCAGAGCTAGCTGGTGTTTTTAACCTCAACAAAGCTGATGTAAGATACGTACAAGTGGCGGGTGCTATCAATATTACTGGCGGTAATACAGAAGGTTCGCAAATTGCCGGTATGGCTAACATGGTAGGGGGAAATGCAAACGGAGTTCAGGTGGCTGGCCTATATAACCATGTTAGAGGAAACACAAATGGCATTCAAATAGCTACGGTAAATTATGTAAGAGGGCTTGCAGAAGGGATGCAAGTTTCTGCGGTAGGTAATTTGGTAAATGAGGACTTGCACGGTATTCAGATTACAGGCATAGCAAATGTGGTACGCAACAAGGCCAAAGGTTTTCAGCTTGCAGGTGTGGGTAACGTGGCAATGCAAGACATGAAAGGCGTTCAGCTTTCGGGCATTTTTAACTATGCCAAACATAATAAAGGTTTCCAATTGGGATTAATCAACATTGCCGATACCTCTTCTGGAGTAAGTTTGGGGTTAATTAATATCGTAAAACACGGATACCATAAAATTGGCATCTCTACTAACGATTTAATTAATGCCAACGCTTCTTTTAAAAGTGGAAATGCCAACCTATACACTATATTTTTGCTAGGGAAGAACTTTGTAACAAATGAAAACATAGAAACTTTTGGTTTTGGTTTTGGGCACGATTTTTTTGCAGGTAAAAGGGTTTCAGTTTCTGCGGAACTAACAGCTCAACATTTGCATTTGGGCAGATGGGATTATGCCAATATTCTCAATAAATTTCAATTAAATCTGCAACTTCGGCTGTTTAAGGGTTTAAGTGTGTATGGCGGCCCGGTTCTTAACTACTATGTAACCGAAGCGCCAACAGGATATGTTGCTGCAAAAGGTTATCAATCTCAAATTTCGCCATCCTATAGTAAAAAAATTAACGGAAATGATGGCTGGCTAGGCTGGGCAGTAGGTATAAATCTCTTTTAGGCTAAGGCCAGAAGCATTTGTTGAGGATAAATCAATTTATCAATGCTTTTTTAAATAATAACCACATTCTTTTAAAGTTAAACAATTTTTGTTGTGTAATAGCTTGCCCGTTGTGTGCAATATTTTCCATCATTTACAAACTAAATACTCCTTTTTAGAGTACAAATATAGGTTTTAAGGTGCTTAGGGAGTGTTTCCTTAATGTGGCTTATGTTTTGAGTTTTCATGCGTACAATGAAAACATCATCACTACTTCTATTAGCTCTATCTTCACTGGTTTTACTCATCGGTGTATCGTCTTCAAAAGCACAAGAAAACTTTAATACGAGTGATAACTACTATTATAATAATTTCGACGGAGGTGCTTTGGGTGCTAAAGTTACAGGTTCTAGCGCCTCTTTAGCTGTTTCGAGTACTAGTCCGTTATCTGGCTCGCATTCCTTAGCTAGTACAGGCGTTGGTACTGCCGGAGGATTACAGTTTTCTTTTTTGAATAGCGGTACTAATTTAAATAATACCGATTGGGGGTATGAGTGGACTCTTGTTTATCGCAATAATGGTAGTAATACAGACGATTCTAAAATTATAGATAACGGAGAAAATGCTTGGAAATATTGGTTGTTTTCGGATAATACCAATGTGTCTGACATGAAAGGGTATTATTTAACTCAGAACGGCTCGACGATGGAGCTTCGGGTAAGAAAAAGTTCGAATGATGACAGGTCATTGATTTCCTACAATTTGAATTCTTTAAGTGGAAATAATACGACGTATGCAATACGTGTTCAGAGGATAAAAAGAGGAGATCAAGGAAATCAATATATTTGGCAGTTATTTATTGATCCTTACTCTTCCTCAAAAACGGAAGCTTCAACACCTAGAGGTGGGTTGAATTACGAGGCAAATATTTATAATGTTTATAACTATTCTGGATTAGTGGTCTCTTCCACTTCTGCAAATAGATTTAAGTTCGACGAGATAAAGACATATTCTATGAAGTTGTTGATTACTGGAGCGAATGCTGCTACCAACGGTATTAGTAGCCCGCTTTACGCAGGCCAGCAAAATGCAGTTATATATGGGTTGCAGATGAAAACTAGAGGTCTTTTTGATTTTTATCAATTCATTGTGGATATTTCGGGTAACGTTACTAGTGTTATTCAGAGTAATTCGATGAAACTCAATAGATCACAAGATGGTTTTTTCGGAAATGGAGACGACAGTTTTGTTGCTAACCTAGAATTTTGGAATGCAAGAGCACAACTCATAAATGATTTGCCTATACCTCAAATAGTATATTCTCTAGGTGCTGTAAATGGCGATTTGGCAGAGGCAGCTTATTTTTATATTTCTGGTAATGTTTTAAATTCTGTAGCCTCTGGGACAACTTTTTCTTTTACATCTGCGCCTAAAATAACTGGATCTTCTTCTCAGTATAACTACGCTTCCAATAGTGAGGTGGTTAAGGATGTTTCTTCGCCTCCAACAGCTTCTGGGAATGTTTACGATTGGATAGGAGATACGCCCGTTTGGAGCGCAGCTAGTAATTGGCGCTATCCAAATAACACTGAGCCAAGCACAGCTCCAGGACCAAATGATTTGGTAAGAATTGGCGTAAATAAGACGTTTTCTAAAGAGCCTATGCTTAACGCAAGCACCACAATTGGGAATTTGATTATTGCAGGTACTACAGCTTCGTTGCCTAGTATTAAAATTAATGGAACAAGTACCTTAACCGTTTCTGGCTCGTTTACCAATCAAACGGCTTCTGCCATATTGGGCTCGGGTAGCTTAGCGGTGCAAGGCAATTGGACCACCTCTGGCGGTAAACTAGATTTAACAACAGAGAGCGTTACCGTTAAGTTTACGGGTACAAAATCACAAACCATAACAGACCAAGGTTCTGATCCCGATAATGGTGTGGTGTTTGGCAATGTTGAGTTTTCTGGTGGTGGCACTAAAACATTGGGCGGCTCTGGCAAGTTTGCAGTGGCTATTGGCAAGTTTCTTACCATGGGAGCTAGCACCATATTAGATGCTGCTGGTAAACTTACCTTAAAAGCAGGCATCTCAGGGACGGCTTCTGTAGGTGTTATACCTGCTAATTCATCAATACGTGGTCAGGTTACAGTAGAGAAATACGTTCAAGGTGGCTCTAAAGATATGTGGAGGACTTATCGCATGTGGTCTTCTCCAGTATATGATAATACAGCTAATTTTACAAATGCAAATACAGTAGGCAACAGAACCTACAACTTTACCCAATTTATTGATGATGTAATTATCACGGGAACTGGCGGTGCAGCAAATGGATTTGACGTAAACTTAACCAATAATGCTAGCGCTTGGACATATAACAATGGTTTTATAGCCATCCCTAATATCAATACCTCAATAAATATTGGTCGTGGAGCGTATTTGTATTATCGTGGCAACAGAAATAATTTCGAACAAAAGATCAATGCACCTTATATCGATGCAGAATCCATGATTATTACTTTTAAGGGGACTTTAAACCAGCAGAGCGTTACAGTGCCATTGGTTCATGGCAGTACAGGTTTTAGCATGTTGGGTAATCCCTATGCTGCTACAATAGATTGGAATGCTATTACTAAAAGTGCCAACATAGATAAAGTGATGCGTATGTGGAATCCTGCGTTTAGGCAATATGCAACGTTTAATGGTGAGTTTGGTGTAAATGGCGGTTCTAACTTTATTGGTCCTGGGCAAGCGTTTTTTGTTACCACAAAAGATAATGCCTCGCCATACGTAACTTTTAATGAAAATTCCAAAGTGACCGTAGCAGCGGCTCCACAAACGCCGGCCTATAATGTAGTAATGAATGTTGGAGAAAAAAGGTTAAGCAGTAACAATGCGGTTATGGCAGTTAATGGAGGTGTGCAGCAACTAGCTTCTACCAAAATTAGAGTAAAGCTTTTAAAAGTAAATGCAGAAAATGCTGATGAGACACTTATTGTATTGAGAGAAAACGAGAAGTCTGACTATGCAGACAGTGACGTGCCTAGATCTGGTGGCGAAACGGTATTTTTGTCAAGTTTGTCTACTGATGCGAAAGAATTGGCTATCAATTATATGCCTGAAATTTCTGCGGTTTCTAGCATTCCCCTGTCAGTAAATGCATCAAGTAATGGGAACTATTTGTTAGAAGTTGAGTTAACTGACCTGCCACTAGGTTACAGTGTACAATTAAAAGACAAATATTTAGGCAGCCTCACAGGTTTGGTTGCTAACGGTAATAGTTATAGCTTAACCATAGACAAGGCTAAAGCTACTAGCTTTGGCGCTAATAGGTTCGAACTATTGATTGCCCCGCCAACGAGCTTGCCTGTGGTATTTAAAGAATTTAAAGGTAGTACTGTAAATGAAGGTGTTAGGCTTAGCTGGTCTACGTCTTCTGAAACTGATAACGATTATTTTGAGGTGTTTAGGGCAGGTGAAGAGCAGATTTATACCAGTATTGGCACAGTGCCTGCAAACGAAAAAGGTGCTTATTCTTTATTAGATAAAACACCATTGAAAGGTAACAATTACTACAAGCTAACTCAGGTAGACAAAAATGGAAAATCTTCTGAATTTCCTGATTTGGTTGTAGTTAAGTATGACTTGAATGGAAACACGCTTAGCGATATCGCTGTTTATCCGACTTTAGTACAAACTACTTTCACGGTGAAATACAATGGAAGTGCAAATGCCACTAGCTATCTTTTAAGAGTTTCGGATGCAACTGGAAAAGAGATCTATAAGAAAGGGGTCGATAAAAATGACTTGATCAATGGTGTTGCGGGAGATTTGTCTGTTGCACCTAAAGGCGTATATTTCGTGGCTGTTTTTGATTCTGTGAACGGCAATAAAATTGGTACAGCCAAAATTATAAAGAAATAGCTCGTTGCTAGTAAGTTACTAAGGCTTTGGTTAAAATCTGTATAAAGGTTTTAACCAAAGCTTTTTTTGATCGAAAATTTGCTTCAAAGAAATTTGAGAAGAGTATGGGCGCAACGAGCTTAGCCAGAGCGTATTTATATGTTTTAAAGAGTTTCATCTTAGAGCATAACTGGGCTCATGTTAAATAAAAAAGATTACTTAACGAGTTATGAATCTTGATTCGTCATTTAGACCGCAGCGAAGCGAGTGGAGAACTGAAAGAAAGTGAAGCTAAATCTTTAGACGAATAATTTCTGATAAATGACCCAAAGATTTAGCGTCGCTGATTTTCAATTCTCGACTACGCTCGAAATGACGACCATTCCTAATACAAAAAAAAAGTATAAGCTGCTGATAAACAAATACAAATACCCATAACGTTACTTAACATGATAATGGAAGTGTGTCATTGAAAAGAGATTTAAACACTTTCTAATTAATCGCTATGCTTAATCTATCAGTTACAATCTTGGTTTACAAAGGTATTTCTATGTGTAATATTTACCACTTACAGAAGTGTTAGTATTTTTTAGATTATAGCTATAAGTGATATTCTATTTGTGGACTGTTTAAATTCTAGTTTGCATTTATTCTCTGTAAGAGTACTCTAAATATTTGTGATTTTGAAATGCCCCTTTTGATATACGATTTCATTGTTTTCTGAATATTTAAGTAAGCAATTGAAATCTAATGGTTTTTAGGTATTGCTTTAATGTTTAAATTTTTCGAATTTAGCAAAATTATTTAGTTTACTTATTGCTGTGTTTCATTTACTTAAAATGTTGAAACTGAAATGTTATGCCTATGAAAATTTCTACTAAATCGAAAATTGTATTACTCCTTTTGTTTGTGTCTGCAAATCTAAAGTCCGCTTTTGCTGACGTGATAATTACGCAGCCAACTGGCGGACAGAATATTTCTACCGAGAGATCGGTAGGAGGGCCTTCTGAACAGTTTACTGCTATAGGAGATATTGTGATTACCGACCAAGTTGGCACAGATTTTCAATCAGGTAGCAATCGGAGAATTAGATTAAACGCTCCTTCGGGCTGGCAATTTGAGGTAGGCACTGCCTCTGCGGCAGGTACTGGTACTAGAGTTACAAGTGCTACAGTTATTGAATCTACTGCTACTTTTATCGTTATTAGTTATAATGCCAACACTACTGCGGTAGCAGGTAACTCTATTACATTGTCGGGCTTAAGAGTAAAGTCTACTTCTAGGGCTGTGGCATATCCTAATTATATCATAAGAGCTAGTACATCTGGTAATGCTGCCATAGCTGGTTTTCCAAATGGTGCTACTGCTGCAACGCTTTCTAAGGTTGCGGGTGCGTATGTTGGTTTGCAGGTATTATTGCCTGCCCAAGACAATGCGCCAGGTTCGGGTTCGGGAAGATCAAATAGTACTGTTCAAACTCCGCAGGCTGGTAGTAGTTTTGCAGTAACCGTAAATGCGGTAGATTATGCTTATAATATCATTACCGCTGCTCCTGAGCAACAGGTTTCTATAACTACAAATAATCCTTACGCAACTATATCGGCACCGGTAGTACTTACTGGGGGTACGGCAAGTTTTAACGTGGCTTTAAACACTTATAGCGCTACTTTAACTACCAGTTATTTTACATTAACGGCAAATAATGATGTTGATAATGGCATTGCTGCGGGTGTAAGTTCTAACATTAGGGTTATCGCAGGGCCTTTTACCAAACTTTTAACGGTGTTTCCAGGAGAAACCTATGCCCCAGGTTCGCCAAATGGAAAAACAGGTACGCCAACGGCGCCTGCTTACGGTGTAAATTATACTTCGGTGGTTTATGCTGTAGATGATTTTTGGAACAAAGCTGCAGCTCCAGACCCTACAAATGTAGAGATGTCGGCTAGTGGCGTAACCAATTTTGCTGCTCCGCCGCAGGCCAGCTTGCTGATTTCTGGGCCAAACATCAGAACCAGAACATTTAACCTTGTTTTCGGAACTATTGGAGAAATCCCTACAGTTACCGCTACAAATAATACCGACGGAACTAAAACTGCTTATACGCAAATATTGCCTGCAGTAACGGCCGGTGCTTTTGTTAAATTACAGCTGCTGCTTCCGGGAGAGGTGGCCGCACCTGGAACTCCTACTGGTAAAACGGGTGCACTGCCAACAGCACAAGCTGCGGGTTCTTCTTTTGATGTAACGGTTAATGCGGTAGATGCTAACTGGAACGTGGTTTCGTCTGTTACCGATGTGGTAGCTATTACCAATAGTTTAGCTTCGGATGCGGCAACGTCCTTATTGCCCGCAAATGCCGCTTTGGTTGGGGGTACGGGAACATTTACCGTTACTTTAAATAGGGCAGCTACTAACCATAGGCTGGTAGTAAGCGATGTAACCAACCCAGCCAAAACTGCCAATACTAGTCCAAATTTGGAGGTAACGCCTGGTGCTTATGCTAAGCTGTTGATTACTTTAACTGGAGAAACCTATTTGCCAGGTACAGCTACCGGAAAAGGGAATACCTTAACAAGCAGGGCAATAAATACAAACACAACGGTAACTGTGAGGGCTGTAGATGCACATTGGAATTTAGTGAACACCGTAACAGACATGGTAGAGCTAAGCAGTTCTGATTTGAATGCGATTGTGCCTGCCGACCAAGCTTTGGCGGCTGGTGTGCGAGCTTTTTCTGGTTTTAGGTTTAGAACTGCTGGCAACCATACGATTACGGCTACAAGTGCTGCAGATGTAACCAAAAATTATACAACAGATCTAATTAATGTTGCTGCGGGAGCATTTACCAAATTGGTATTGGTAATGCCAGGAGAAACAGCAGTAGAAGGTAACGGGACTGGAAAAACAGGCACTCCTACTGATAGGGTAGCTGGAGAAACTTTTAGTATTTTAGTTAAAGCAGCTGATGCACTTGGAAACACTGTAACTACTGTAAATGATGTGGTTGGCTTTACGGCTGATAATGATAGTTACGCCCAACTGCCGCCCAATACGGCATTGGTAAATGGGGTGTTAAATGCTTCTGTTACCTATCGTATTGGTAATACTACTAAAAATAGAAGACTAACCGTAACCGACATTACAGATGGTACTAAAACGGCAAGTCGAAGTCCTTATTTCACTGTTAATATTGGGCCTTACGCTGGTTTGCTGGTAGTATTACCTGGCGAAGTTTACAAAGCTGGCTCGCCTACGGGTAAAGAAGAACCTCCTGGTAACCAAGGTATAGGGGTTGCGTTTAACGTGGTTGTAAGAGCGGTTGATATTGCTTTCAATACCATTACCAGCGTTACCGATGTAGTAAGCATTACCTCTAATGATCCTTTAGCTGTTTTACCCGCTAATGCGGCATTGGTAAATGGTGTGAAATCTAATTTTTCGGTAAGGTTAAATTCGGCTAGTACTTCTACTACCATAACCGCCACAAGTGCAGATGTAACAAAATCTCCTTATACCGCCGGGCCTATTATGGTGTTAAGCCCAAGTGCGTCAAGCAACTTTTTTAGAAGTAATGTAGTTAGCGGCAATTGGAGCAACTCTAGTAGTTGGGAGTCTTCGGCAAATGGTACTTCTGGCTGGCAACCTTCTACGCTTGTGCCTGCAGCAGCGGCTAGCGGTATATCAGTTAGAAACGGGCATACTATTAACGTGATACTTAACCAAACTGCTGATGATGTAACGATAGAAAGCGGGGGAGTTGTTAACCACACTGGTGGAACATTGACCATAAACGATGGTGCGGCAGCAAATGATTTTATAGTGCTGGGCACATTACGTAGTTCTGTACATATTATTAAAAGTGGTGTTTTGCAAATTACCAACGGCGGTAAATATCAACATAATTATACATCAGCTTCTGGAACTATCCCAGCCGCGGTTTGGGCAACTGGTTCAACTTGCGAGGTAATTGGGTATACTTCTTTTGCGGGCGATATAGGTGGCTCAAACCAAACGTTTTCAAATTTCGTTTGGAATGCTCCTAATCAAACTGCGGCAGGTAGCCCATCTTTATTAGCAGGCTTTGCCGCTAGAGATTTAACCATAACTTCTACTGGACAAGGATCTCTGAATGTGGGATCTGTTGGCGGAACAACCACCATTACAAGAAATTACTTACAAGCCGCAGGAACCGTAAGAGCAAACAAAACTAGTGGTACACAAAATATCGCCTTTGGTGGAGATTTTAATGTAAACGGAGGCAACTTTACCCTAGGGAATGGTACCGTAAATATAGACTTTAACGGAACAACCCAAAGTTTAAGCAACTCGGGTAGCACAATTACATTCCAAAATGTAAGCTTCTCTAACAGCGGAACCAAGACGCTTACCAGCGGCGCATTTGCTATAGCCACTACCGGAGTATTAACTATGGCGGGTACTGCAACCCTAAATGCCAACGGCAATTTAACATTATTGTCTGCTGAAACTAGTTCGGCAAGTGTAGCCGAAATTCCTTCAGGTGCATCAATTGCAGGGAATGTAAATGTGCAACGATTTATACGAGGCGGCGACAAGAATATGTTCCGAACCTATAGAATGTTCTCTTCGCCAGTTTATGATAATGGTAATTCTGGAAGCCCAACTTATAGCTACTTAACTCAGTTTTTTGATGATATCATTATCTCTGGTACTGGAGGTGCTAGCAATGGTTTCGATAACTTAAGTAGTGCGCCTAGTGCTTGGACTTATGAGCCTAACGCTGCTGCTACCAATAAATATATACCATTACCCAATATTAACACCAGTTTGGCTGTTGGTAGGGGAGCTTATTTATATTACAGGGGGGATAGATCTAATATGAGCGCTAAAGTAACATCTCCTTATGTAGATCCAGAAAGTTTTGCAATGGATTTCGAAGGTGTGTTAAACCAACAAGCTGTTACAGTGCCGTTAGTTTACTCTGCTACGGTTACTGGCTTTAATCTTATTGGCAACCCTTATGCTTCAAGTATCGACTGGAATAAGATTACTTCTGCGCAAAAGGCAGACTTGGCTGATAATGTAATTTCTATTTTTAATCCCGCTTCGAGACAATATGCTACCTACGATGGTTTAGTTGGGGCAAATCAGGGTAGCAACATCATTCCATCTGGGCAGGGCTTTTTTGTAAAAGTTAAACCCGGAGGTGGAAGTTTCACTTTTACCGAACAAGACAAAGTGGGTAGTATGCCTTCAGTTCATTTAATGTCTATGCCAGTAAACGATAACATTGTTCTTGGCAGTATAGGAGGTAAGCTTGCCGTTGCCCCGCAAGTGAATACCTTACAAAGTAGTGCTCCGCATACAGAACTTAGGGCTTGGTTGCAAAAAGATAATACTCCTTATAGCGTAGAAACGGTAGTAGTGTTTAAGGAGGGTAAAGCGGGTAATTATTTGCAAGGAGAGGATGCGCCTTACATGAAAGGTAGCGATATATACTTTTCTAGTTTATCAAATGATAATAACAAGTTGGTAATTAATTATATGCCTCCTGTAAATGCTCAATCAAAAGTTAATTTTAACCTAGACGAGGCAAACGCTAGTGGCGCTTACACTTTACAGCTTAATTTTAGCAACGTTCCCTCTGGTTATATCGTGAAACTAAATGATGCATTTTTAGGTACTTCTACGGCGGTACAAAATGGCGATTTGCATTCGTTTACCATTGATAAAACGCAAGCAGGTAGCTACGGAATAGATAGGTTTAGCGTGGCTTTTGAGGCGCCAACAACATTGCCAGTTACCTACCAAGTACCTTTTACAGCTGCAAAAACTAATCAAGGTGTGCTTACTAAATGGAGTACTGCTACCGAAACAGACAATAACAGGTTCGAGGTAATGCGGGCTGCTGACGACAAAACGTATGCAAAGTTACATACCGAGTTAGCGAAAGGCAGCAACTCTAGCTACTCTTTTATCGATAAAAATCCTTTGCTAGGAAATAACTATTATAAACTAGTGCAGTTTAATGACGATGGAACATCTACAGAATCGTTACCGCAGGTAATTAACTACACCGGTACACTAAGTAATACATCCGAGTTAGTAAGCATATTCCCAAATCCGGTAGTGAGTAATTTTACAGTTAGGTTTAACGGTGTTTTAAAGGCAAACCAACAAACCGTTAAAGTTGTAAATGTTACTGGCCAGGTACTGTTAACGCAAAGCGTTTCTAAATCGCAAATGGCGGCCGGGCACGAGATTAACATCTCGGCTTATCCATCTGGAATTTACTTTGTTGAAGTTTATGAAAATGGATCGCAGCGCCTGGGCCAAATGAAGTTAATTAAGCAGTAAGATTGAACTGTTTGTAACCCATGCCTAACTTTATACAGACTTACGAAGTTTCGAAAACTTCGTAAGTCTTAACCTAACATGAGTGATGAATTTGTTTATCAATAGTTTAGGTTATGTAGAGTTACAATGCGGTCGTCATTTCGACGATAGGAGAAATCTTTTGAATAACTTTAACCAATGTTGAGCTATTTTAAGATTTCTCTCTTCGTTTCAGTCCGTTCGAAAATGGCGAATTTGGGACATAACTCGTTAATTTATTAAGCTTAAGCCAAGTATCTTATCTGTATCATCGAAACTAAAGTTTTAAACAGATAAAAACATCAAACCTATATCACTACTATTTTTCTAGAATAAACCTTTTGATCGGTTTTGACGGTTAACACATAAGTGCCCTTGGCCAATTGAGAAACGTCTATGTTTTCGATATAGGTACCCACTACCCGTTTACTTTGCTGGTATATTTGTTGGCCTAACACGTTTGTTAAACTTAATATTATGGCCTGCTCACTTGTAATTTCGAAAGCTACAGTAAGCTCTTTGGCCGCCGGTATTGGAAATACCTGTAGCTTAATTTCGCTATCGTTATTGTTCGAATTTAGGAATGCAATTTCGTTAGATATGGCAGTACAAGTGCCAATTGTTGTCCAAGCTTGGTATTTTCCAGCTTTAAATGGTTTGTAGGTTTGAGCTGTAGCATTGGCTATTTTTTCGCCGTTAACATACCATTGCGTAATTCCAGCTAAGTTAGCAACCAATTCGTCTCCATTTCTGCTGATTTGAAAGTTGGTTGCTGGCACTTCCAATCTAACAGATCCAACACAGCCCAATGCTTTAACCGTCACATCATAAAAATAGTAGTAAAAAGATGCAGGCTGAGTAGCATTGTTGCCTAAAATATTGAAAATTTCTAGTGTTGAGCTTAGCGGGTAAATGTCGGTGCTTAAACCATTATTTCTGAAAATAGTTGCGCCATCTTCATAAACAACACGTATGGTATAACTTCCCTTGTTAGGAAATTTAAGGTTTAGCAAGTAAACTTCTCCTTGGTCGGTCAAATCGTTTGGTGCGTTGCCTGCCAAGGGGATGTTCCTAGTAGCATTTACCTTCAGGGTAGTACTAGAAACTTCTACTCCAGATGAATTTTCTACGTAAAATTTAATGGTACCCGGATAGCCAATATACAGGCGAGCACTCTCAAGTAAGGTAGGAGCATTAACGTATACATTTACGCTACTAGTAGTTTGCAGATATGTACCACCGCCTAGCCTTGCTTCGTATTTATTTTTGGGTCCAAGGGTGCTTGCGTATTCATTTAATCCGGCATGATAGGTTTGATTGCTCGATGTAGACGGAACATTGATGTTATTGCCGTAAGCAAATGGAAGGGTAGCGGTAGCGCTTTCATACCAATAGCTAACACCTTCTCCGCTGGCAGCTAGTTGGTATTGTTTACTGTTGTCGCAAAATAAAGCCCAAGCATTGTCAATAGCAGGGGCTAAGCTTACCTGTTCGGTTTTGCTTATTTCATTATTGGTAGAGATGAGGTCGGTACTTAACAAGGTTTGGGCCGAAACCTGATAAGTTGCTCCCGCCGTTGTAGAATAAGATCCGGGCAACATAAATTCCTGCTCTTGCGAAGGTTTAATTTCACCTGTATAAGTTCCATTTAAGGTAGCAATGGTATTGTTCCCATCCATAATGTTAGCACTAACGGGGATATTCGAAATGCTTTGGGTTCCATAGTTACGTATCACTACACTCACCGTTTGCTGCGCATTTGCACAGTTAGAAATAGGTTCTTTTATTTTGCTAATTCCCACGTCGGTACTGGTGCCTATAAATTTAACTCTGTAATCTTGGGTTTCGCCTCTGGCATATATACCACAAGCTTGTACTACATTGGCATCATTGACTTCTGTTAGCACTACTCTTAGTAACGAAAAACTATTGATGTTAACCGTTGCAGGAACTGATAGATTTGCCGTTAATAGCCCATTGCCATTGATCATGTTGCTTGTAGCCACCAATTCATTGTTGTCGTTGAAATCGCCGTCGCCATTCCAATCGATAAAAACTTTTGCTATTTTATTGAAATTTGCGCCACAGGTACCTAACGAAACCGTTAATGGGTAAGTTTTTGCTTTTTCTAGCTCGATGGTTTGGTTAGTAAAATTGCTGTAGGTGGTGCAACCAGCAGACGCCGTATAACTGATATTGGCCAGGTCAAATCCTGTAATTTTAGAATCGTTCGAAGAAGAAGCCCCTGAAACACAATAAGGATTTCCGCCGATTCCCGTAACCACCACAGCAAAAGCTTGCGACCCCCTTTGTAAGGTGCCTTTGTGCGAAATGGTAAAAGTGTAAGTTTTACCAGGTACAGCATCTGCAATATATACTTGTTCTACGTTATCTCTAAAATTATTGCCTTTGCTAGCGGCGGCGGCTGGCATAGCAGGGTTTAATATCCAGGGTAAAAAAGTAGCGTTTCCGTCACTTGCGCTCATGTCTAAATCGTTTACCAGCCTCAATGTGGTATTATTTAACGCATTGGCTGCCGGAATAATGTCTATTTCTGGGTCGGTCCAAGCAATAGTAGCTATGATAGGGCCGTCGCCAGAAGCAACAACCGTAAAGGTTTCGGTCGCACCTTGATTAAGTACTTTTTCAGTTATCGAGCTTTTTGTTCCGTTATTTAAAATCGCTTTTGCAGCATTCTCGGTATTCATTAGTCCCCAGCCAAATACATAATCTGGGCCTGGGTTGGCGCCAGCTTCGCTAGCAGTGCCTAAGGTAAGTGCTTTTAGGGTGGCGGCTCTCATAAAAGCATTGTTCTTTTGGTTGTAAAGTTCTTGTAAAAGTACCAATGAACCACTTACACTAGGCGCCGCCATAGATGTTCCCGATAAGGTAGTGTAGCTTTGGTTGCCGGCAGCATCACTAGTAGAAGTCACACTTACCCCATCGGCGGCAATGTCTGGTTTAATCCGGCCGTCATCGGTTGGGCCCCATGCGCTAAAAGAGGAAATCACCACATCACTAGGGTTAACCGTGCCAAAAGGCAATGGGTTTACTGCGGCTACCGTCAAAATGTTTTTAGCCACGGCATAAGTGCCTAAAATGTCATAGCCATCGTTACTTGAAATTCCGGCAGGACGAGCTCCAGCATTTACCATACTGCCACTTGCATTGTATCGATAGTAAGTAGCGCCAATAGCTGGGCCATTGCTGCTTCTATAGTTTCCACCAGATTTTACCGGCAAATAATAAGGTGCATTGTAGCAAATTCTGTCCCATTCTTTGGCATCGCTATCGTAATATCCAAATTTATAATCTTCGTTGGCGCCTGCTTGGCCTCTAAATTCCCACCTGTTGGCGCTCGTGTTTTCATACCAACCTGCAATAGTGCCGTAAGAGTGGTTAGAAATTAAAAGAGAAGCCGCATTGTTTGACATTTCTGAGTTGTCATTGTTGAAATCGAACGACAATAATTTAGGCAAGCCGTAAGCCATTCCCTTGGCATTTGGGTTTTTCCCTTCGGCCATTATAGTGCCTGCCACGTGTGTAGCATGAGTAGAGGAGGCCACAGCCCCATCTTTAACTTCTACTCTATTGGTTTGAAACTCTACATGGGTGGTTAAAACAGCGCCACCATCCCAAATGGCAACCTTGTTGTTAGGCATGGTGCTTCCACTTAAGTTTAAGCCAAGCGAGCCTCCGGTGTATAATTTATTGGTATTTATTGTAGCTGCCGATATAGCATTGTTTTCGGTGATTTTATACAGGGGCATTCCAAAATCATCTACGCCGTGTAAGGTAAAAACGTTACCATTTTTGGTAATGCCAAAAGTTTCCCAGCCTTTTTCTGCTGCTAACGAGAAAGCTCGCAAACGCTTGGTGTTTTCTATCGAATTAAGTTCTGTAGCATTCTGTTTTAGAAAAACCGTATTAGTTTGGTTTTGCCTATTTGCCTGTGCATATAGCTTACAGTTGTTAATCGAATAAAATAGTGTAAAAACGGCAATACAGTTTAGTATTTTTAGGCGGCTCATTTGATAATCTAAATAAATGATTAAATTAACCACAATATTAGAGATAATTGTATGACTTCTACTAAAAAGATGCTATTTGTATGCTTGGTAATTATTTTAACAGGTTGCGTAACAAAAAAAGAAGGCATGCCAAAAATTAAGCAGGGAGTTTTTGGAACATTGAATTGGGTAGAAGGAAATATGATGCCTTCACCAGATGAACCAAAAGCTAAAGCACATAAAGTAGTGACACGGGAGTTGCAGGTTTACGAAGTGGTTACATTTAAAGATGTGGAAGGTGAAGCACCTCTATTTACCAAAGTGAAGGGCAGGTTAATCAAGACGATAAAGTCTAATGCTAATGGCTTTTACGAGTGTGAGCTTGCAGTAGGCGAGTACTCTGTGTTTACTGTAGAACCTGATGGAAAGTTGTTTGCAAATAACTTTGATGGAAGTGGTAAAATTAATTCTATAAATGTGCTGCCAGAAAGCACTATTAAGCTAGATATTCAAATTAATTATAAAGCAGCATATTAACTAGGGCTCTTTCGTTTTTAATTGATGTAATATTCTGATTTTTAACGAAGTAAAATCTATTTTTTTATCGAAAAAATTTTTTTCTCGATAAAAAAACACCTATAATTGTAACGTCTAGTTGAAAAATGTAAATGAACTCCGTTTACCGAGAAAAATTATAATTAAGCTACAGTGAGATACAATATAGTTAAGATAGTTTATAGAGTTGCTTTTTTAAGCGTTTTGATGATTTCTTGTAGTGTTTTTGACGTTTCTGCACAGGACACCCCGTGTGAATTTGCTCCAGATGATCCTCGTTGTAATCCAGATAGTGTGCCTATAGACGGAGGTGCAAGTGTTTTAATTGCAGCTGGTGTTGCCTTTGGCCTAAAGAAAGCTTACGATAAACGCAAACAAAATAAAGAAACAGATGTAGCTTAATGGCTACCCTGCTTTCTCTAATATTCCTTCTCTTTTCAAAATATACTCGAAAATTCCTTCAATTGGCTTTTGCAATGTTTTGCCAATTTTAAGGTTGTTCTCTGCAAAAACTGCACGTAATTCGTCTTGGTAGTAATAACTGATAGATCCAACAAAGTTGCACTCTAAAGTTTTATAGTTTTTGTAATCTTTTACATTGGTGTTTATAAACTCTTGGAAACCCTCCTTTAATGTTTTTTGTATAAACGGGTGCTGTTTATTATGGATCATAAACCTGCTAAAAGTAGCTAAATAAGAATTAGGGAAAGGTTTTTGATAAACATTTTCTACTACAACATCTTTGTTTACGTCAAAACTCGCGGCAAAAAGATCCCTTAAATCTGCAGGCATGGTTTTATGCAAATACGAGATCAGCATTTTTTTGCCGAAGTAAGTTCCCGAGCCTTCATCGCCCAAAATGTAGCCTAAGCCATGGTTGCCATTAAATAAGGTTTCTCCATCGTAATAAGCAATGTTAGAGCCTGTGCCTAAAATGCAGGCCAAACCTTTTTTATCGCCACAGGTAGCGTAGGCAGAGCCAATCAGATCATGGTCTACACTGATAAAGGCATTCTTAAAAAATGAAGAAAGCCCATTGGAAACGATTTCGTGTTTATCTGGATTGAGACAGCCGGCGCCAAAAAAATAAACTTCCTTTACTTCATCAGCAATTGTAGCCATTTCTTTGTTTTTAGACAGAATTCTAAAAACATCTTGCGCATTTGCAAAATAAGGATTAATACCTTGTGTACTAAATGAAAGTGTTTGTTCTGGGCTGTAGGCCATCCAATCTGTCTTAGATGATCCGCTATCTGCAACTAAAATCATGCCCTAAGTTAATAAATTTTTTTAAAAAGTAGGAGCGGAATATTTTTTTGTCGGGTATGAAAAATTTTCTGTTGGGGCCAAAGATATTTCGCCCGTACTGTAATATTATTGTAGATTAAGCGTGCCGCTAATTTGCTTTAAATAAATCTCTGCCAATTTCCCTTGATATTTTACTTCTAAATATCTGTTGTTTGCATCTATAGCATTTTTTTGTGCTTCTCTTAATTCTAGTGGGGTAATGTTGCCTAATCTATATTTTTCTAATGTAATGTTTAAATTTTGGTTAGCGATATTGATATTTCCTTGTTCTAATTTGGCTAATTCTATAAAAGTGGTATAGTCTTGATAAGCTGCAGTTAACTGCGCAGATAAATTTTGCTTAGTTTGTTCTACCTGTAAATTGGCAGAGCTGATATTTACCTTTGCGTTTCGCTCATTTTGACGTTGCAAAAAACCATTGAAAATATTAAAGCTTGCTGTTAGCCCATAGCTAAAACCGTTTGCTCTAAATTGAGTGTTAAAACCAGTTGGAGATTCGCTCTTGTTAAAATCATAACCACTGTTTAAGCTAATTTGAGGATAGCGATTGCCTTGTACTTGCTTTAAGCTTATTTCAGCCACTTTTTTATTTAATAAGGCACTTTGTAAAGCCGGATTTAATTGCTCCATTTGAGCGGCAAGATTGGTGTAGTTGAGGGTTTCTTCTATATCAAAAGTATTGTCTACTGTAAACTTGATGTTAACATCTCTAGCTAATAGCTGATTTAAGGTTACCTGATAATTGTTGAGCAGGTTTTTTTGTTGCAAATAGGCTGATGTGTCTGTATTATAATCTACTTGAGCTGCCAAAACATCCAATTTAGAGCCCCGTCCAATTTTTAATTTGCTGTCCGCTATGCGTAAACGAAACGCAGAAATATCGATGGTGCTGTCTGCCGCAATAACCAACTGCTGTTGTTTGGCTACGTTGTAATAAGCAGAAAGTACATCTGTTATGGTTGTCAAAATTTGTAAGTCGGCATTTTTTTTGCCTTGTTGGCGTAAGGTTTTCAAGCGTTCGTAGTTGGCAAACATGGTAAAGCCATCAAAAATAGTCCAATCTAGGCCAATGCCATACCCCATGTTACTATTGCGTGCACCATTTATTCTTCTTTCGGTGCCACTGGCTTGAGTTTGTACAGTGTTTTGTCTGCTTCCGCCAGTATTGAAAGTAGCCGCAGCAACAGGTAATATTCCTGCGTTGCCAATGTTAGCATTGTTCTTTGCGATCTCAACCTCGTTTTTAATTAATTTAATGTCGTAGTTGTTTTGTAGGGCAATGCTTACTGCTTCTTTTAAAGTTAGTCTTTCTTGCCCTTGAACAATTGAAATGCTAATAAAACATATCGCCAGTGCGGCAAGTATTCTAAATCTATAATGTTTCATTTCCACGTGTGCACTATTGGTTGTTTGGTTTTTCCTCATCGGCCAATGCCGCAGCCAAAGATTGTTTTAAATCTGTATTTTCTTTATGTTCTTTTGACCACAGTGAGTAAATGGCAGGGATTACAAATAAGGTGAGGATCAAAGAGAAAAGTGTACCTCCAATGATTACGGTTCCCATGCTCATTCTACTTTTTGCGGCAGCCCCCAAGGCCATGGCAATGGGCAAAGCACCAATGGCTATGGCCAAACTGGTCATCAAAATTGGGCGTAACCTAGAAACTGCTGCTTCTCTAATAGCTTCTTGTACCGATTTGCCTTGCTCTTTAAGCTGGTTGGCAAATTCTACAATTAGAATACCATTTTTGGTTACCAAACCAATTAGCATAATGGTGCCAATTTGGCTAAAGATATTCCAACTTTGGCCGCATAACCAAAGCGACAGGAAAGCACCTGCAACTGCCATTGGTACGGTTAAAATGATAATAATTGGATCTTTAAAACTTTCGAACTGCGCCGATAAAATCAAATAAACTAATAATAAAGCCAATCCAAAGGCAAACATGGTATTAGAAGAGCTTTCTTTAAAATCTCTAGATTCGCCACTTAAATCGGTGGTAAAACTTTCGTCTAAAACTTTAGCGGCAATTCTGTCCATGGCTTCAATGCCATCTCCTATACTTTTGCCCGGTGCCAAGCCTGCCGAAACGGTGGCCGAAATGAAACGATTGTAACGGTACAATTGCGGTGGGCTACTTTCTTCTTTTGCTGTTACCAAGTTATCTAGTTGAATTAACTGACCTTTATCGTTTCTTACATAGACAGAACTAAGGTCTAAGGGGTCTTTTCTGTTGGCAACATCAAACTGACCAATTACTTGGTATTGTTTGCCGTTCATAAAGAAGTAAGAAAAACGTTGTCCGCTTAGGCCTAATTGTAGTGTTTGGGCAATATCAACAATAGAAATGCCTAAGCTTTTGGCCTTTTCCCTATCTATGGTTAGGTTAATTTCTGGTTTATTGAATTTTAAGTTGACATCTGAAGTGGTAAAGGTTGGGTCTTGAGCAACCTGCTCCATAAACAAAGGGACTTTTTCGCGAAGTTTTTCGAAATTCTGTGCCTGTATAATGTAGCTGATTGGCAAACCACCTCTTCTGCCTACCGAGATGGTGGGTTGCTGTGTAACAGTAACTTTCCCTTCGGTGTATTTACGGGTAATTTTTGTCAGTTTATCTGCTATTTCCTTTTGCGATCTCTCGCGATCTCCTGGATCAATCAGTCCCATTCTTACAAAACCCGAGTTGGTAGATCCCGCACCGCCAAAGCCAGGAGAGGTAATGGTAATGTTCACGTTTTTCTCGGGTACAGAGTCTAAAACCATTTGGTTAATTTTCATCACAAACCTATCCGTAAACGCAAAAGAAGAGCCTTCTGGCGTGCTTATACTCATGTTAATGGCACTTCTATCATCGTAAGGAGCAGTTTCTTTAGGTAATACTTTCCAGAAAAGAAAAATCAGCCCTGCGCAAAATAAAATGATAGGTGCAGCTAACCAACGGCGTTTTAAAAATTTCTCTAGGTTCGCTTGGTATCCGTCGTTCAGTTTTACAAAATAAGGTTCTGTTAAAGTATAGAACTTAGATGGCTTGTGTCCGCCTTTTTTCATCAAATATGCGTTAAGCATTGGCGTTAAAGTAAGCGATACAAATGCCGAAATTAATACGGCCGCACCAATGGTAACGCCAAACTCTCGAAACAGCCGCCCAACAAAGCCTTGCAAGAAAATTACCGGCAAAAATACCGCTGCCAGTGTGATAGAAATAGAAATTACGGCAAAGAAAATTTCGTTAGACCCTTTGATAGCGGCCTCTATGGGCGAATAGCCTTCTTCTACTTTCTTAAAGATGTTTTCGGTTACTACAATACCATCATCAACTACCAACCCTGTGGCTAAAACAATGGCTAACAAGGTTAATACATTGATAGAGAAGCCAAAAATGTACATGATAAAGAAAGTAGCAATTAACGATACCGGAATATCAATTAGCGGCCTAAAGGCAATGCCCCAATCCCTAAAGAAAAGATAGATGATTAGAATTACCAGTACCAAAGAGATCAGAATGGTTTCTGCAACTTCTGTTACCGAGCTTTTGATGAACCTTGTTGTATCTAGTGAAATTTTAAGCTTGATATCTTCGGGCATATCTGCCTGTAGCTTATCGAACCTGTTGTAAAATTCTTTACTGATATCTAAATAATTAGCCCCAGGCTGTGGAATTACACCAATGGCTACCATGGGTTTGCCCGATTCGCGAAGTACAGTTTCTTCGTTCTCAGAGCCAATTTCGGCGATAGCCACATCCTGCAAACGAACTACGCTGGTGCTGTCGTTTTTAATGATCAGGTTGTTAAACTGCTCTGCGTTAGCGAGTTTACCTAAGGTTTTTACCGTGAGTTCTGTTGCTGCGCCAGTTAATTTTCCAGAGGGAAGTTCTACGTTTTCTCTATCTAGGGCAGTAACAATATCTTGAGAAGTAAGCCCATACGAAGCTAGTTTTGTTGGGTCTATCCTGATACGCATGGCATACTTACGTTGCCCCATAATTTGCATGCTACTTACCCCCGGAATGGTCTGTATCCTGTCGGCAATTACGTTTTCTGCAAAATCACTCAAATCGGTTACGCCGCGTTTATCACTCTGTATGGTCATAGAGATAATCGCATCCGAATTTGCATCAGCTTTGCTTACAATGGGCAAACCATCAATGTCTTTAGGTAGATTTCTTGCGGCCTGAGATACTTTGTCTCGTACATCGTTGGCAGCAACATCAATATCTTTCCCTAAATTAAACTCAACGGTAATGTTACTTGTGCCTTGGTTGCTCGACGAAGTGATATTTCTAATTCCATCAATAGAATTGATAGATTTTTCTAAAGGTTCGGTAATTTGAGATTCGATGATATCTGAATTTGCTCCTGGGTAAGAGGTCCGTACCGAAATAATAGAAGGATCGATAGATGGGTATTCTCTTACGCCCAAAAACATATAGCCTATTACCCCAAAAAGGATGATAATGAGGTTCATTACAATAGCTAGAACCGGGCGTTTAATACTGGTGGTCGATATGCTCATGCCTAGTTGTTAGCTATTTTAACTTTTACTGCTGCATCCGGTTTTAAAGCCATAGCGCCGGTAGTCAACACCGTGTCGCCCACGTTTAGTCCCGAAAGCACCAAAATTCTATCGGCAGTTCTGGTGCCAGTTTCAATAGGCACTTGTTGTGCTTTCCCATTTTTGGTTATATACACCACTTTACCTTTTAACACCGGAATTACTGCTTCGGTTGGAATTAATATCGCATCTTTAATTACACTCAACGAAAGTTTGATTTTTGCAAAAGAACCTGGTAAAAGTTCGTTGTTGGCGTTTGGTGCCAAAGCTTTAATTTGTAATGTTCTGGTTTGTTCGTTAATGCCTGGTTCAATAGCAAATACTTTACCTGTGTAGGTTTTGTTATTGCCATCTATATTAAAAGAAATACTGCTGTTGGTTTTTAGCTGCGAAACATATTTCTCTGGAATAGAAAAACCAATTTTAACTGGATTTATACTTAATAAATTAGCGATAACCGTACTCGGAGTAAGATATCCACCAACGGAAATGTTACGTAGACCAATTTTCCCGCTAAATGGTGCAACAATGCTAGTTTTTGCTAGTTGTGCTCTAATTAGCTGTACCTGAGATTTTAAAGTTTGTAATTCAGCTTGCGAAGTATCGTACTCTTCCTGACTGATAGCGCCTTTTTCCAATAATTGCTTTGCCCTGTTTTCATTACTGGCAGATAGATTTTGTCTGGTAAGGGCTTCCTTTAGTTGTGCTTGTATATCACGATCGTTAATTTTAACCAGTGTAGTGCCCTTGCTAACGTTGCTTCCTTCCTTAAAATAGATGCCCGTTACCAACCCGGCTACCTCACTTCTTAAGGTTACCGCTTCGTTGGCTTCTATACTGCCCGTAATTTCTAGGTTGCTAGAGAAATCGGAAGTTTTTACTACTATGCCATCTACATTTAAACCAGCGCCGCTTTTATCTTTAGTTCCTTTGCTACCTCCTGCCGTGCCTCCGCCTTCAATTTTTTTGTTTTCTGTTATTCTGTAATATACAAGATAGGCGAGTCCTAATGCTAATACGAGGTAGAATATATATCTTTTCTTCATGAAAAAATTAAATCGCTAAGTTTTTAAAATGATGATCTGGTTTGAGTAGTCATTTATGCAAACAGCCCAATGAATACAAACAAAAATATCTATTTGTTTTGCCAATATAAAGATGTACTAACTATGTTACAGCACTTGTGTTATAAAGATTTAAGAAAGCAGTTTTAAATTTTATTTTTGTGCCGAGCACTTATGAATTTACCATAAAGAAACAAAGTGTACCAAATTTTGGCTGTAATAGTAGCGGTTGTCGTAAATTTATTGCTGAAATACCTGGTGTTCTGTGTGTATTTATGGTGTAAAACAAAATGATATAAATGAAAAAAATACTAGGAGTAGCATTATTGCTAACGTTAACAATGGCAGCTAAATCGCAGGTTAAAATTGGCTTCGAGGTGTCTTTTAAAGAGCCACAAGCACATTATGCAGAGGTAGAAATGAATATGTCGGGTATTGCAACAAAAGACTATGTGGATTTAAAAATGCCAGTTTGGACACCCGGCTCGTACTTGGTGCGTGAATTTGCAAAAAACGTAGAAGAATTTAATGCAACCGTAAATGGTAAGCCTGCTAAAGTGCAAAAAATAACTAAAAATACTTGGCGAGTTTTTAATGCTAAAGCAGCAGCTATTAAAGTAAATTATAGGGTTTACGCCTTTGAGGTTTCAGTGCGTACCGCATTTGTGGACGAATCTCATGCTTTCCTTTCTTCGGCAAGTATCTTTATGTATCCAGCAGGGATGATCAAAAATCCTAGTACAGTTAAAATTGTACCTTTTGGTAACTGGAACCAAGTAAATACAGGTTTAGAGCCAGTTGCCGGTCAAAAATTTACTTACTACGCTTCAGATTTTGATATTTTATTCGATAGTCCTATTGAGGTTGGTAACCAAGATGTTTTTGAGTTTACCGCTGCCGGTGTAAAACACATTGTTGCAATGTACGGGGGCGGCAATTATGACAAGGAACGTTTGAAGGTTGATATGGCTAAAATTGTGGAGGAAGGAACTCAAATATTTGGAGAAAATCCTAACAAACATTATACTTTCATTGTACACAATTACCATAGTGGTGGCGGTGGCTTAGAACATTTAAACTCTACTGTTTTAGGTGCTACTAGAAATGCTTATGGTACCGAAAGAGGCTATAAGGGTTTCTTATCATTAGTTGCTCACGAGTACTTCCACTTGTGGAACGTGAAAAGATTGCGCCCAGTTGCTCTAGGCCCATTTGATTACGATAATGAAAATTATACCACCAACCTTTGGACTGCAGAAGGCTTTACTTCGTACTACGAAAACAAATTGCTAATTAGAGCCGGAGCAACCAATCAAACTACTTTTTTAAATGATATCATTGGTGGCTTGGGTACGGTAATCAATACACCGGGTTCAAAAGTGCAGTCGGCTTCTTCTTCAAGTTTTGATGCTTGGATTATTGGCTACCGTCCTAACGAAAACTCAAAAAACAGCGCCATCTCATACTATAGCAAGGGCGAAGTTGTAGGCTTGCTAATGGATCTAGAAATTGCAAATGCCACTAAGGGAGCCAAGAGCTTAGATGATGTGATGAAAGCGATGTATGAAGAAGGAAAATTAAAGAAGCGTGGTTACACCGATGCCGAATTTAAAGCTATGGTAGAGAAAATTAGTGGCATCAGTTTTACTAAATTTTGGGAGAAATATATTGACGGTACAGCTGATATTGATTTCGAAAAATTCTTTGCTTATGCAGGTATCGAAGCAACTAAAGAAATTGCTTCGCCCAATAAACCTTACACCGGAGCTTCATTAAAAGTAGATAGAATGGTAACTGTGAGTGGTGTTGTTAGAAACTCGCCGGCTTGGGTACAAGGTTTAAATGTAAACGATGATATTTTGGCCATAGATGGCGTGAGCATAGCCGATGAAATGCGTAGTGTTAGGTTGCCAAATCCAGGGTTAACTTTAGAAACATTGCCTACTATCGCTAAAAAACAAGTAGGCGATGTAGTTGAAGTAACTGTGAGAAGAGATGGTTTAGAAAAGAAAATTTCTTTGACTTTGAAAGAAAGCCCTAACATTCGTATTAAAGCTAGCTATAAAGAAGATGCCACACCGCAACAATTAGCAGTAAGAAAAAGATGGATGGGCGTGTAAACTCCATTGCTTATATAACAAAAAGAGGCTGTCTCAAAAGTCGCTCGTCATCTCGAACGTTAGAGAGAGATCTGCTTCAGAAGTGCTTCTGAAAGAGATTTCTCCTCCTTTGATCGTCGAAATGACGGCGTTATTTTACTTTTGATACAGCCTCTTTTTTATTTCGCTTGCGTATTTAGAAAGTAAACCTGAAACCAAATCCAAATCTGCCTGCTTCAAATTCTGAATTGTCTCCAATCCAAGCAGTTGGTCTCCAGTCGAAGCCCATTTGTATAGGCGCACCAGGGATTTTAAAATCTAAACCCGCTTGTGGAATTAATAAAAAGTTAGTTTGATCGTAACCGCCTACACTAAAGAAGTTTAAGCCGGGGCCACCACCAACAAACCATTTTAAACCTGGAGCCCCATTTATGGCACCATGGTATTGATAAAATGCTTGTACGCGAGTGCTATTTCCACCGAATAAGATTTCTGCCTGACCAGCACCAGTTGAGTTGAAGAAATGTTTAATAGATGGGCCAACTAAAGTAGGACCATTTCCAAAGTCAAGGCCTAAACCTAATGCTGTCTTGTAATTCTGTGCACTTGCGTTAGATAAATTCATTGTAAACAACGCCGCACCTGCGATAATTGTGAATAGTAATTTTTTCATAATATAAAAATTGTTTTCTGTTAGCACCGATAGACAATTTCTGTGCCTATTGTGCGCTTTTACAACAATATCTCCCTTTTTTTGTTTTTGTTTTAGACACTAAACAATTTAAAAATAATTATGCTTGCATAGTAATAATTTAATTTAAAACCCTTAAATTAGACTGTTGTACAACCTCAACGGGTTGTTTTTCAATCTTAGCCAATATAAAAACCAATTGTATGTCAGCTTCAGTAACTAGAGTTTTCGATCTTCTTAAATATAATCAAGAGAATTTTTCAAAAGATGAATTCATTAGCGGTAAGATAAATGGCGAGTGGCTCAAATATAGTACACATCAGTTTTGTGAAGTAACCGATGATTTGAGTAGGGGCCTCACCACTTTAGGAATTGCCAAAGGTTCTAGGGTAGCAATTATGTCTACAAATAGACCAGAGTGGAATATTGGCGACTATGCAATTATGCAACTTGGAGCTTATCAAATTCCATTGTACCCTACTTTGGCCGAGCACGATGTGAAGTTTATTATTGAAGATGCAGAAATTAATGTAGTTTTTGTAGGCGATGCACAGTTGTTCGAAAAAGTTAAAAAGGTAGTAGCCGACATCAAACATGACGTTAAGATATACAGTTTCAACAAAATTGAGGGCGCTAGTCATTGGCAAGAACTGGTAGAAATTGGCAAGAAAACTGAAGTAGACTTAGAAACTTATAGAAACGCAGTAACCCCAGATGATATCCTCACATTGATATATACCTCCGGAACAACAGGCACACCCAAAGGCGTAATGCTTACACATGATAACTTAGTGCAGAATTTCAAAAAATCGGCAGTATTACTTCCTCCCAATGTAACGCATGCACTCAGCTTTTTGCCATTGTCCCACATTTTTGAGCGAATGATTTCCTATCTGTATGCTTATTTGAATATCGCCACTTATTACGCCGAAAGCATGGACACCATTGTGGCAGATATTCAATTTGTAAAACCAAGTGGATTTTCTACGGTCCCTAGGCTGTTAGAAAAAGTCTATGATAAGATAGTAGAGAAAGGAAAGAGTTTAACCGGGATAAAAAGAGCAATATTCTTTTGGTCGTTGAGCTTAGCAGAGAAATATGATACCGATAAAAATTGGTGGTATACTTTTAAGTTAGGCATTGCCAGAAAATTAGTTTTCAAGAAATGGCAGGAAGCGCTTGGCGGAAATATACAAGTAATTATTTCTGGTGGTGCAGCTTTAAACCCACGATTGGCAAGAGTGTTTTGGGCTGCAGGCTTACCCGTTTTTGAAGGTTACGGTTTAACAGAAACCTCGCCAGTAATATCGGTAAACCACTTTGATGCGATAAAGTTCGGATCGGTAGGCAAGCCAATTGAAGGCGTTGAGGTTAAAATTGCGGACGATGGAGAAATTTTAGTAAAGGGCCACAATGTGATGAAAGGTTATTATAACAAACCCGAATTGACAGATGAGGCAATAGATAACGAAGGCTTTTTTCATACAGGCGATATCGGCGAGTTTATAAATGGTTACCTGAAAATTACCGACAGGAAAAAAGAAATGTTTAAAACCGCAGGTGGCAAATATGTTGCTCCGCAAATGATTGAAAATAAATTGAAAGAAGCGCCACTAATTGAACAGATTATGGTGCTTGGAGAGAACAGAAAGTTTCCATCGGCATTGATTGTGCCAAATTTTGAAGCTTTAAAAGCTTGGTGTAAAATTAAAGGAATTGATTATGCCGATCATGATACTTTGATAAACAATAAGGATGTTCACGAGAAATACCATAAATTGTTGGACGAAGCTAATAAGGAGTTTGGTAAGTGGGAACAAATTAAGCAATTTGCGTTATTGCCAAAAGAATGGAGCATAGATGGGGGCGAGTTAACTCCTAAATTGAGTTTAAAACGTAAAGTAATTCTCGAAAAAAATAAAGACGTTATAGAAAAAATATATAAAGATGCTGAAAACTATCACCCCGAGGCTAAGTAAAAAGCTTAAACACTTTTCATTATTTGCGGTAGCCTTAACATTAAATTTTAATTACGCTAATGCCCAAGTAGAAAAGGAAAAAGATGTAAAAGCTTTTGAGTTTTTATCAAAAGCAAACGCTAAAGGGTTTGAAAGAAAGGCACAAGAATTTAAAAATGGTGCGGTAGTCTCTGCCCATCCAGAAGCTACGGCAGTAGGTGTAGCAATTTTAAAAAAAGGTGGTAATGCGGTAGATGCTACCGTAGCTGTAAAATTCGCCTTAGCAGTAGTATATCCAAATGCAGGCAATATTGGCGGCGGCGGTTTTTTAATCTATCGCTCTGCTAAAGGCAAAATTGCCTCTATGGATTTTAGGGAAAAAGCACCGGCATTGGCTGATAAAGATATGTATTTGGATGTGAATGGTGATCCGATCTCTGAGAAAAGCAAAGAAGGACACTTAGCTGCCGGTGTACCAGGAACCGTTGCCGGAATGGTTGAACTTCATAAAAAATATGGTAAATTAAAATGGGCCGAGTTGGTCGAGCCCGCATATCAACTCGCTAAGAATGGCTTTAAGCTAACTAAACAACAGGTTAACGAATTAAATAGATTACAAACTAAATTCAAGCAATTTAATCCGCTGGGCACAGTATTTATTAAAGAAGAAGGAGAATGGGCAGCAGGTGATGTATTAGTTCAAACAGAATTGGCAAATACCATGCGGTTAATTCGCGATAAAGGTCGTGCTGGTTTTTACGAAGGTGAAGTTGCCGAATTTATTGAGGCCGAAATGAAAAGGGGCGGAGGTTTAATTTCGAAGGAAGATCTGAAAAATTATCATGCTGCATGGAGAAAGCCAATTGTAGGAGATTATAAAGGATATAAAGTAATTACCATGCCGCCAACTTCTAGCGGCGGGATTGCGTTAGTTCAAATGCTGCAATCAGTAGCTAACTACCCACTTTCTAAATGGGGCTTTAATGCCGATTCTACCATACAAGTAATGGTTGAAGCGGAGAGACGAGTGTACGCCGATAGGGCAAAGCATTTGGGTGATCCAGATTTTTGGAAAGTGCCACAAAAACAACTTTTACAACCCGCATACAACAAAAATAGAATGGCTAACTTGAACTGGGATAAGGCTACACCAAGTGCCGAGATACAAGCGGGCGAATTTGCACGAAAAGAAAGTGAAGAAACCACGCATTTCTCGGTAGTAGATAAAGATGGTAATGCCGTGTCGTTAACTACTACCATTAATACCTCTTATGGCAATTATGTGGTAGTAAAAGGGGCTGGCTTCTTGCTAAATAACGAAATGGACGATTTCTCAGTAAAGCCAGGAGTAGCCAATTATTTTGGGTTAATTGGTTACGAGGCAAATGCCATTGCTCCAAATAAGCGAATGCTTAGCTCTATGACTCCAACTATTTTAGAGAAAGACGGAAAGCTTGCCATGGTAGTAGGCACGCCTGGCGGTTCTACCATTATGACATCCGTTTTTCAAACGATATTAAACGTAGTTGACTTTGGAATGGATATGCAACAAGCGGTAAATGCCAAAAAGTTTCATCACCAATGGCTACCAGACAGAGTGGATATAGAACCCAATGCGTTGAGACCAGAAATACAGCAGAAATTGGAAGCAAAAGGCTATACTTTTTATAAACGTAACAGCATAGGCAGAGTTGATGCCATTTTGGTAACTAAAGCAGGGCTTTACCAAACTGGTGCCGACCCAAGAGGTGATGATACCGCTGGTGGATGGTAGAATAATTAGGATGCAAAAGCAGCGAGTTTAGCGTAAGTTAAACTCGCTTTTATGTTTAAACATTTTTTTTGAAAAGCAATTTTCTGAGATCAATCAAAAGCTAGCCCCGCTTTCACTGCTAGTCCTCACTTCGCTGCGCTCCGTTGCGGGCTATCCGTACAATCGGGTTTAATTTACAAAGCGCTGTGCCAAAATAACACTGGCAGCTGTTTTCGCTCTTCGAAAGGTAAATCAACTCGATGTACATGGTTTGCATATCCGAAGCTGTATGGATTTGTAGTTAGCGGTTTTCCAAATCTAGTATTTGTGTGCTGGTGTTTTATTTCCGTCTCCTCGCTCTCTCGCTCTTCCAGATTTGCAATCTGGAAACCCTATCCAAGGATTTATAATCCTTAATAAGACACCTCTTGTGTAGATTATAAATCAGTGGTTTTCGAGATCTAGTATTTGTTGTAATGGTATTTTTATTGTCAGCTGCTTCAGCAGCCGGTTCACAGAAGGTTTTAAGATCCATAGCTCACGTTAAATAAGCTATTGTACAAAACCAAACCATTTTCGTACAAAAACGAACCCTATTAATTGGTCATGTGTTTAGCTTTGTTTTAGCCATTTAGAATAACCCGCTTTGTATGAAAATTAACCAATCAATAGCCATTGCTATTACCTCAATAATAACATGTCAAAATTTAAATTTTCTTTTTTATAAGAGGAAAAACTGCTTGTAAAAGGCCAATTTACAAAATTGGGATTTTTTGTATGCATTCGTCAAAATTATAATGATGTGCTACAGTTTGTTCTATGAACTTCAGCCTTTGCTACGCTTGTGCTAAACTTTTGCCAAGATTTTAACCAAATAAATAACCATAAAATTAAATGTATGAGAAACCTTTATTTAAAAATTTTAGTCGTATGCCTATTCGCAATAAGCGCTAATGCACAAACTACTTATTACGTAAAAACCGACGGTACTGCTGGGGCCGCTGCCACCAGTTGGAGCAATGCATCTAATAATTTGCAAGAAGTAATTAATGCAGCAATTGCTGGCGATAAAATTTTTGTGGCAGGCGGTACTTACCTGCCAAGTAACATTACTAATACCGTAGGTACGGTAAGTAGCAGAGATTATGCTTTTGTGCTTAAAAATGGAGTGAGCGTTTTTGGTGGTTTTACAGGTACAGAGGCTAATGAAAACGAGCGTACAGCGGGTAACCTAACCGTTTTAAGTGGAGATTTAGCGGGTAATGATGTAGCAGAAACTACCGCAAATGCAACAAATTACATGACACTTAATAAAGCAGACAATGCTTACCATGTGGTATTGGCCATTGGTATAACTAATACTACAATTTTTGATGGCTTTACAATAACAAAAGGAGATGCTTCAGCAACTACAGCATCAACCTTAACAATTAATGGAGAAATTATTGATAGAAGACTGGGAGGTGGTATGTATATTCTAAACTCTGGTGCCGATTTCGTGATTTCTAATGTTACCGCAACCATTAATAGAGCCAATTTTGATACAGATGGTGCCGGTGGTGGCGGTGGTGGTTTTTATATCAATACAAGTAGCCCTACAATAAAAGATTGTGTAGTAACAAAAAATTACAGCACCCATGCAACACCAAAATCGGCAGGGGCTAATTATGGTTCTGGTATGTCTATCGTTTTAGCTAGTAGTCCAACAGTAACTAATACGGTTTTCTCAGAAAATTTTGGAGGTTCTGGTGGTGCTGTAGGTATAAATGGTGGTGCAACTAATGACTGTAGTCCAATATTTACAAATTGTACATTTAGGCTTAATAGGGGTAATACCAGGGCAGGAGCTGTAGATGTAAGATCAAGTACACCTGTGTTTACTGCCTGCCTATTCTCTGAAAATACTGCTATGGGGAGTGGCGGAGGAGGTGTTTACAATTATAGCGGTAGACCCTCGTTTTTGAATAACATTTTTCACAAAAATTATGCTTCTACTTCTAATGGAGCAGCCTATGGTTCTCAAAATGGAAATTATGGCGCTGTTTTTCGCAATAACACGTTTTTCGATAATAGAAATATTTATGGTAGCACGCTAAATTATAGTGCAGGTATATTCGCCGCGGCAGTAGGCGCTAGCTCAGATTATCCTGATAAAAAAACGTATTTATACAATAACCTGTTTTTTGGTAGCGTGGCACAATACAACAGTAATAAGAGCACTATAGATTTTTTTATTATCGATCCTTTATTAATAGGGGCAATAAATCATAATCTCATTCAACAAACTGCGTATACAGAGAACGGTACAAATAATAAAACTAACGTTAATCCTCTTTTTATTAATACCACGCTTGGGCACATGAGTTTTTTAGCGCCAGGTAATGCTAGTGCGGCCAAAGATGCTGGTGTAGATAGCGAGAATAATACCTCACTTGATTTCAACGGGCGAGCTCGTAAAAATGGTACTATCGATATTGGTGCAGTAGAGTATTTCATGGTTTTACCGGTATCTTTTATCAGCTTTGCAGCAAAAGCAACTACAAATGGGGTACAACTTAACTGGAAGGTTACTTCGGAAATCAATCACAAACAGTACATTATTAGCCGCAGCGCAGATGGAGAAAACTACAGTTTGGTTACCAAGGTTAAAGGTTTGGAAAATACAATAGGGCCACAAAGTTACAGTATTACCGATCAATTAGCTGCCCAAGGTACTTACTACTACCAACTACATCAAGAAGATTTAGATGGAACGATAAATTACTTAGCTACACAGGTAGTAAAAACAGGTTTTTCTACTCTTATTGCAAATGTTTATCCTAACCCAGCTAAAGATAAAGTAGCCATTGTACTAAAGCCTGGCGTTTATAACCAATACAGTTTGGCAGCAATGCAAGGAAATGTATTGTTAAATGGTAAGATTAGTAATAAAGACGAGCTTATTAATCTTAATTTATCCAACCTGTCTTCCGGCATATATATTATAAAGTTAGATGGAGCAAACGGTAGTACAGCTTTAAGAGTGATAAAAATTTAGCTATTGGATCAATTTCCTTTATCTATACCTCGTAGGTTTTTTAAATTTACGAGGTTTTTTTTATGATTAAAATTTTCGATACTTTAAAAGGTTAGACATGAAATAAAATAACCACTTTGTCCGTTTATTTAGGTTTCGATTTTTATAAGTGTATAGCAAAGTACACACTTTTTTTGTTTTAATTATTTTAAAATACATTTCAAGTGTTTGTAAATCAGTTGTTTTTGTGTTTTGTAACAATGATGATATTGACTTTGGTACGTCTATTGACAATCTGTAAGCATTAAACAGATACTTATTAAAGTTAATATTATGAAACTAAATTTCTTAAAAATTTTCCCAGTTGCAATAGCTGGTCTAATGATTGGTAACCATGCCGAAGCTCAAGAGACAATGGGCATGAAACCATCTTTTAAAACTTGGTCTATCGGTATAAATGGAGGTGCGTTAACAGGTGTTTCTCCATTGGGCGGACAAAACGACTTCTCAAATTGGAAATCTAGCTTAGGCTATGGTTTGTATATCAAAAAGCAAATTACTCCAGGTTTTGCATTACGTTTAGATGGAGTTAGAGGCAAAGTAAAGGGAGATAACAGCGAGCCATTTAACGACGGAACCGTAATGGCTAGTCCAGTTGCATCTTATGAAACCGATTTGAGATATTCGGCAAGTTTAAGTGCACAGGTAAACATGATTAACTGGAGCATGTTTAGCCAAAGTAACAATGCTCAATTGTACGCTTTAGCTGGAGGTGGTTTAGTAAACTACAAAACAACGATGGTACCTACAGGATCTACTACTGAGATAACTGGTGATGCAGTTAACAAATTTGTAGTGCCAGTTGGCGTGGGTGCTAAATTTCGTTTATCTGAAGGTGTAAATTTTGATTTGGGTTGGACAATCAACTTTGTTGATGGCGATGAGTTTGATGGCTACGCCGCTAGAGGTAATAACGATAAATACAACTATGCTTACGCTGGTTTAGAGTTTGCTTTAGGTGGTGGAAAACAATTAGCTTTCTACAGCCCAGTTGCAGCAACTTATCAAGAAGCTTTAGCCGCAAAAAACACCGCTAACGCGTTAAAATCTGATTTAGATGCTCAAAAAGCAGAAAACGCTAAACTACGTACCGAAATGAGCGACCTATTGAAAGATAGCGATGGCGATGGTGTAGCTGATAAGTTAGATAAATGCCCTAACACACCTGCTGGTACAGTGGTAGATGGTTCTGGTTGTCCTTTAAAAGTTCCGGCCCCGCAGGTTACTGAGAGAGTAATTGTTACCGAGGCAGATCGTAAAGTAGTGAAAGATGCGATTTCTAATTTAGAGTTCGATTTAGGTAAAGCGACTATCCGTTCTAAATCTTACGAAACCTTAAACAGAGTAGCTGCTTTATTGGTTGAGAAAAACTTTAGCTTAAAATTAGCTGGTCACACCGATATCACAGGTTCTAGAGAGTTAAACCTACGTTTGTCTAAAGAGAGAGCAGAAGCGGTAAAAGCTTACTTGGTATCTCAAGGTGCTAACGCTTCTAGAATTGAGGCAACAGGTTATGGTCCAGACCAACCAATTGCTTCTAACAAAACGGCTGAAGGTCGTCAACAAAACAGAAGGGTAGAGTTTACTCTTTACTAAGCTGTACATCATATATGAAAACAGGAACGGCCCCGAATTTTCGGGGCCGCTTTTGTTTAATCGCTATTTAACGTGAGTTGGGGATAAGAAAATTATGCTATTTGCTAGCGATAGCGCTTCAAATCTTCGTTCAGCTAATTTTCGGTCTCTTATTTTTCGGGCCGCACCAATAAGCCAAAGCACTTTCTTTGAAAGAAAAATAAGCAACCGAGAGTTTTTGTTACTTTTTGCGGTCAAAAAGTAAGAGCCCAGCGGCGGCGAGCTAAAAAAACGTTCAATGCGAATTTCTGAAGAATTGTAAATACACTTAACCCGAACTCACGCTATTTACATTCGGTTAAGGAAAAATCAAATTTTCCTTTTTCAAAATTGATGGGTTTTCCTTTTGCAAAGTAAGATCTGCCTAAGGTGGTTTCGATTACGCCAACTCCCATTTTTAGGTTACTTCCGGTTTTTAAGAAAGCTAAGGGATTAGAAAATTCATTACTTCCCTCTCCAACTTTAAAACTGTAATCTACATAAAGTGTATCGCCTTTAAATTCTCCTCGTACAATTCCCTCGTTTTTTGGTTTGTGTGCATAGCGGATTACCAAGTCTCCTTCTACTTTAGTGCTATCCGTAATTTTAAGCTTTAGCAGCGCACTGTCGCCTTCAAAAGCAGAAGTGTAACATTGTGTAATGGTATCAACAACGTTGGCCTTATCGTTTGCCGATTGGTTACTGCCGCTTTGGCTACAACTGTATGCTAAAGGAAGTGCTAAAAATGCACACGCTAAGTGTTTAAGTTTCATGTTCATCGTTTTTATGTTTAATACATTAATATAAATTTTCTCTCTTGTTAAGAGAGATAGCATAAGTTACGAATATTAACTTTTGTTTGGTAAACAGATGAAATAGCAAAGATATTTCCATAAAAAAAGCATCCAAATTTTGAATGCTTTTACAGGTGATGATAAATGATTTACCAATAGACGGTATAAAGTGCAACGATAATTCCGATAATTAATAGTGCGCCTACAGCAAATTTAGAGTCGGTTCTGAACATTTTGGTGTCTACCTCTAATCCATTTGGCACAACACCTCGTCTGTTTTCGAGTACGCTGATGATGTACATGCCTAATACCGCAAATAAGAACACAAATCCCATTCTATCTAAAAATGGAATTTCGTAAAGTAGGCTACCGTCTTTTTGCAGTACTTGTTTAGAAAATCCCATTGGACTTAAGAAAGCTAAGTTGGCAAATTGTGGCAGTACCTTAAAGAATACCGATAAAGCAAAACCTCCGATTGTAGCAAATAAAGCTGCATTGCTAGTGGTTTTTTTCCAAAAGAAGCCTAAGATAAACATGGCGAAGATACCGGGAGATACGAAACCTGTGTATTCTTGAATAAACTCAAACCCGCCTTTTTTATCTATACCCAAAAATGGCGCAATAAGCACTGCCACTAACATAGACAATACGATGGTTGCCCTTCCAACCCAAACTTGCTTCTTCTCGTCAGCCTCTGGATTGATTCGCTTTTTGTAGATATCTAAGGTGAAAATCGTAGCGATACTATTGGCTTTTCCGGCCAAAGAAGCTACCACTGCTGCGGTAAGGGCAGCAAAAGAAAGTCCTTTTAAACCAGAAGGCAGTAAGTTTAGCAATACTGGGTAAGCCTTGTCTTGTACCAATTCTCCATTCACCATCATCTCTTGTTGGAAATAGCCATTTTGATAAAGTACATACGCTGCAATACCCGGTAGTACTACAATAACAGGCATTAATATCTTAAGAAAGGCCGCAAACAGAATTCCTCTACGAGCCGTTTTTAAATCAGCGCCTAAAGCCCTTTGCGTAATGTATTGATTACATCCCCAGTAATTCAAGTTTACGATCCACATACCACCAAAGAGCACGGTTAACCCAGGTAAGCTGATGTAATGAGGATTATCCTGCTTCAAAATCATGTGAAAATGGCTGTCGGCCTGCTGCGTAATATACTTGAAACCTGCTACTGCACCTTCAGTACCAAAGTGTTTGGCTACCAAATCAAGTGCTAAGTAGGTGGTTGCTAATCCTCCCAAAATCAAAAAGAAAACTTGAATTACATCGGTAAAACCGATTACTTTCATACCTCCCAACGTGATGATTACCGCAAACACCGCTAAAAATATCATACAAGCGGTTAAACTAATGCCAGATATGCTGCTGATTGCCAAAGCGCCCAGAAATAGGATTGAAGTAAGGTTAACCACTACGTATAATAATAGCCAAAAAACGGCCATAATCATGGCTACTGTGCCGTTATACCGCTGGTGTAGAAACTGCGGCATGGTGTAAATCTTGTTTTTTAGGTACACCGGAATGAAGAATACAGCAACGACAATTAGGGTAGCTGCTGCCATCCACTCGTAGGTTGCAATAGCAAGCCCCATGGTAAAGCCATTGCCACTCATCCCTATGAATTGCTCGGCAGAAATGTTGGAAGCAATTAACGATGCTCCAATAGCCCACCAGGTAAGCGAGCCCTCGGCCAGGAAATAGTCTTTTGAGTCTGCCGCTTTCGATTTCTTTCTATTGTAGATATATACGCCGTAAGCGGCTACAATTACAAAATAGACAAGGAACACAATATAGTCCTTTATGTCTAGTACATTACTGTTCATTTAGCTTTGGTTTATTTGAGGTTAGGTTGTTTGTTAACAATCAAATGTATTGTTCGTTAATTATAAAAACAATAGTTAGCGTGTTAAAAGTACACTTAGCAATATGCTAAGTGTACACAATGGAAATTAAATGTATCTGTTAATTAAGTTTTCGATGTATTCTTGTCTGCCGCTTCTTACTTCTGGTTCTCCGTTTTCAGCTGCATAGTTTCTCAAATCTTCTAAGGTTAGATTTCCTTTTTCAAATTCAGCGCCTTTGCCACTGTCGAATGACGCATAGCGATCTGCTCTTATTTTTTGATAATCCGATTTTTGAAGGATATGATCTGCGGTAACTAATGCCCTAGCAAATAAGTCCATACCACCGATGTGTGCATAAAATAAATCTTGTTGATCGGTAGAGTTTCTGCGGATTTTGGCATCGAAGTTCACACCTCCGCCCTGCAGGCCTCCACCTTCTAAAATAATCAGCATGGCTTCGGTAAGTTCGTTAATGTCGTTAGGGAACTGATCGGTATCCCAGCCATTTTGATAGTCGCCACGGTTGGCGTCGATAGAACCTAACAAACCATTGTCAACAGCTACTTGTAGCTCGTGTTGGAAAGTATGGCCGGCCAAAGTTGCGTGGTTCACTTCTAGGTTCAATTTAAAATCTTGCAATAAATCATACTGTTGCAAGAAAGATTTTACGGTTGCCGCATCGTAATCGTATTGATGTTTTGATGGTTCACAAGGTTTAGGCTCAATAAAGAAGGTGCCTTTAAAGCCGTTTTTGCGAGCGTAGTCTTTAGCTGTATGTAAGAATTTGGCCAAATGTTCTTGTTCGCGTTTCATGTTGGTGTTTAGCAAACTCATGTAACCTTCTCTACCGCCCCAAAAAACGTAATTTTCGCCGCCTAAAGCAATGGTTGCATCTAAAGCCGCTTTCACTTGTGCACCACCGTGTGCTAAAACGTGGAAATCAGGGTTGGTTGCCGCACCGTTCATGTAACGTTGGTGGCTAAACAGGTTTGCGGTTCCCCAAAGTAATTTAACACCACTTTCTGCCTGCTTTTGTTTGGCGTAATCGACAATAGCTTGTAAACGGCGCTCATTTTCCGCAACGTTATCCGTGTAATCAACCAAATCTACATCGTGGAAACAATAATAAGGTAATTGCATTTTGGTAATGAACTCAAAAGCAGCATCCATTTTATCTTTTGCACGCTCTATCGCATCCGCTTTTACATCCCAAGGGAAAATATGTGTTGCCCCACCAAACGGATCGGCACCATTTCCGTTGAATGAATGCCAATAAGCACAAGCAAATTTGAAATGCTCGTTCATTGTTTTGCCTGCTACAACCTTGTTGGCATCGTACCATCTAAATGCAAGCGGGTTATGGCTCTCTAAGCCCTCGTATTGGATTTGGTTGATACCACTGAAAAATTCTTTTTCTCCTTTAACTACTTTTGTCATTCTTTTTGTTTTTGATTTTTGGTTGATGGGTTCTGGTTGATAGTTGATGGATTATGGTTTATCATTTTTATGGCCTGATTACAACAATCCGAGATTAACTATTTCTCCCAGTCCTCAGCGCTCTAATTGTCTAATTAATATTTCTTTCCAGTCTTGATAGATTGGTTCGTATGCTTGGGTGTTTTTTGGTTCGATGTATTTCAATACCTGATGATTGGTAAATGCTTCCGATGCACTGCTGAAAATTCCAGCGCCAACGCCCGCACCTAGTGCCGCTCCAACGCTACCGTCGTTATCATATAGTTCTACGGGCACGTTGGTTACATCAACAAAGGTTTGTGCAAATAAATCGCTTAAGAACAGATTGGCTTTGCCGGCTCTAATTACCTTTGGCTGCATTTGGTTTTCACGCATAATGTCTAATCCGTACCTAAACGCGAACGCGATACTTTCTTGCACAGCTCTAAAAATATGCGATTGCTCATGGGCGTTCAGGTCAATGCCGATAAACTGTGCACCTGTGTACTTGTTGTTCAACATTCGCTCGGCACCGTTGCCAAAAGGTAGTGCTTTTAAAGATTTGCTGCCAATGGGAGCCTTTGCCGCAATATGGTTTAACTCTTGGTAACTTAAATGAGGAGCTAAAGTATGCTTGGCCCAACGATACATGCTACCTGTACCATTGATACAGAGTAACACACCGGTTCTTGTTTCTGCTTCACTGTAATTTACATGGGCAAAAGTGTTTACCCTCGATTGTTTGTCGTAAGTTAGTTGGTCGCTTACGCCATAAATTACACCCGAAGTGCCAGCGGTTGCAGCTACTTCTCCGGGTTGTAGTACGTTTAAAGATAATGCATTGTTGGGCTGGTCGCCTGCTTTGTAAGCTACAGGAATGCCTGCTGTTAACCCCAATAAGTTAGCAATGCCTTCTTTAACTTGTCCGTGACTAGAGAATAATGGCCGAATTTCTGGAATTACATGGCTGTCTAAACCGTAATGTTTCAAAACCTCTTCGGAGATTTGGTTTTGTTGGAAATCCCAGAACACACCTTCGGATAATGCCGAAATGCTGGTGGTAATTTCTCCAGTGAGCTTCATGGCTATAAAATCTCCTGGCAGCATGATTTTATCTATTTTAGCATAGATTTCTGGTTCATTCGCTTTCACCCACGCTAATTTGGATGCAGTAAAGTTTCCTGGTGAATTGAGCAGCGTAGCAAGTGACTTTTCGTGTCCAATGCTATCGAAAGCCTGATTTCCTAGCTCAACTGCTCGGCTATCACACCAAATGATCGAATCTCTTAATACTTCCTGATTTTGATCTACTACCACTAATCCATGCATTTGATAACCAATACCAATGGCTTTGATTTCCTTTGGATTAAAAAGTTGTAGCGCATTTAGCTTAAGTATAGCTTGCTGGGTATTATGCCACCAGTCTAATGGAGATTGTTCTGCCCAGCCAGGAGCCAAAGATTTAATGGCTGTTTCTTCTTCTGGATATTGAACAGTAGCTACACTTTTTTGGGTGGCGGCATCTACCACTGCAACTTTTATGGAAGAGGTACCTATATCAATGCCTAATAAATACATGTTGATGTGAATTTTATATTTGGTTTATGCAAACGGTTGCATAAAGATAGTTGTTAAATCAATAATGTCAAATATTTTAATTTTTTTTTTGAGTAAAGTACTTGTTTATGGCTAAAAGCTAGTAGACTCCCTTTCCACTAAGGAAGGACTAATCACAACATGGTTGATCTTTTGGTTAGGCTTATTTTGAATGGTATCTAAGAAAAGCTTAGCACACTCCGCACCCATTTGGTTAGGATGCTGATCTATGGTTGATAGGCTAGGAGTGATGTAAGCAGAAAAGGCTTCATTGGCAAAACCAATCACCCCAATTTTTGGCAAGGGTTCATCGCTTTCCTTCAGTTTTTGGATTACCCCAAGTGCGGTAAAATCGTCTGCTGCAATAATTGCATCTGGTTTATTTGCAGAGCGTATCAATTTGCCCGCTCCAAATCTTCCGTCTTTAATCGATAATCCACCTAAAATGATATGCTCTTCGTTAACGGGTAAATTGTTATCAGCCAATGCTGCTTTATAACCTTTTAAACGTTCGCTAAAAATACGGATTTGGTGCACGGTGGTAACGTAGGCGATGTTCTTGTAGCCTTGGTCGATCAAATGTTGGGTAGCCATGTAACCTGCTTTAAAATCATCTAAGGTTACGGTAGGTACTTTCAGTTGCTCGTGCACTCGGTCAAACAGAATTAGAGGTTTACGCTGTTCGATTACCTCTCTAAAGTGCGTTACGTCTTCGGTTTCTAAGGACAAAGAAGCCATAATACCGTCAACTTGGGCTTCTAGTAAAGTTTTCACACCATTAATTTCCGAAGCTACAGATTCATTAGATTGATATAAAATGATGCGATAACCGCTATCTTTTAAACCTTCTTCGATGCTGTGAATAATAGAAGCAAAAAAGTGAGCTTGTACACTAGGAACAATAACACCGATAATGTAGGTACGGCCAGATTTTAAAGCCGAAGCCAATTTGTTGGGGCTGTAATTTAGCCTTTTGGCCGTTTCTAAAACAGCCTTACGGGTGGCATCGCTAATTGCTGGAAAACCACTTAAAGCCCTAGATACCGTAGATACCGTTACGTTCAGTTCTTTAGCAATATCGTAAATGGTGGTTTTTTTGTTCAATATTGTTGGTTAAGTGTATCGCAAAGCAAACAAAAATTAGCTTATTATGCAATAATTACAAGAAATAGTGTGCAACCGATTGCTGGTAAATTATTCTAGAAGTAAATCTTCGTCATCGGTTAAACTCAATTGTATATTGTCGCTGCCAGCAATACCTTCAATAGAGCCACGTACATGAGTAGCATTTAACAATACTTTATCCAATTGTTTTTCTCTAGCTTTCCATAGTTTTTCCATGGCATCTCTTTCCTTTTGGATAGACAATTTCATGCTCATGAAACCTTCTCTGATGGCTTTCCATTGCTCCGAAAATTCATTGCTGGTAAGGTAATCATACAGCATGTGCATTTTATCACCTTTATTTTCTTGAGATTTTGCAGCATTAAACAAACGCAAAATACCATCGCGTAACACGGCAGCTAAGGCCTGCACTTCGTTAAAAGTACAAATCCAAACCCCATCTTTTAAGCCAAAACAATTCATGTCTTTTGGCATGTTCTGGGTAACTAGCACTGCAATTTCTGCGCCTTGGCTGCGCATATCTGTTTTTAGTTTTTCAATCCAATCGTTAGCAAAAGCAACAGTACGTTTACTTTCATAAATGATACGGCCACACTCTTGCCCAAAATTATTTCTTACTGTTTGTATACAGTCGGCACCACGAACGCCTTTACCAACTTCTTGCACCAGATCGAAAGGAAATGAGCTGCGCAAAAGTTCTTCCAACGCCAATTCTTGTATTTCGCCTTGTAACTGCATAGAACCTTGTTCGGCCTTGCGTTTCATCTCTTCAGCCAGTTTTTTCTGATCTTCGAGCTGCTTATCTTTTTCGGCTAGTTTCATTTTAAAATCTAGCTCGGCCTGTGCCAAACGCTGGTTTTCGATAGTTCTGATATCAACGGCCATCTTCTCTCTTTCTTCTGCAATTTTTTTCTGGATAGATAGCTCCATCTCTTCTTCCTTACGCTTCATCTCGTTTGCCATTTGCAAATACTCCAATTCCTTTTGGCGTGCCGCTTTCAGCTTTTCTTCGTTTTCTTTGTTCGATTCGTCGGCCATTTTAAGCCTATTTTCGAAATCGGCACTGATAGATTTACGTAGGTTTTCACTTACAGCGGTTTGCAGTGCTTCTTTCTCTTTCGCTAGTCGTTGTTCAAAAGCGAGCTCTTGCTGTTTTTTTTGTGCTTCAAAAAGTTCTTCCTGTTGTTTTTTTTGTTGCTCAAGAGCTTGGGCCTTTTTATCAAAATCTTCTTGTTGCTTCTTCTTAAATGAGGCCATTTGCTCACGAAGTTCTTTCTTGTATTCTTCGGCCATTACTTCTTCTATAGGAAAAGCATGATTACAATTAGGGCATTTGATTTCTGTTGGCATAATGATCTTGATTTTTAAAAAGAATACCAAAATTAACGAATGTTAGCCACAGATACACAGATTATATTTTAAGACCGATAAATTAAGATGCTTTATAAATATTAAAAACGCTTTCTAATTTAATTAATAGCGGTTTTATTTTATGTGTGTATCTGTGGCTATTTTTAGTGTTAATGATTAGTTTTGCGGCACCAACCATCGCAAATGTTCGCCAATATTTTAAATGCTTATCAAACTTCGTTTTCTGGTTTAAGCCGACAAACGTGGACCCTCAGTGTTGTTATTTTAATTAATCGTTGCGGCTTTATGGCTGTACCTTTTATGGGGCTTTATGTTACGCAGGCATTGCATAGACCAGAGTCTGATGCTGGAATTATTATCTCTTTATTTGGCCTAGGTTCTATTTTAGGGGCCGCGGCAGGCGGCAAGCTTACCGATGTTTTTGGCTACAGGCCGGTACAAATCTTAGCTTCTCTCATTGGTGGCGTTTTTTTTCTGCTGTTTGCTGTGGTTAAAGATTTTACTTGGCTTTGTGCGCTGGCAGTTGTCATCAGTTTTTTTTCGGAAGCTTTTAGGCCAGCGAATTATGCGGCTATTGCATCTTATGCAGCAAAAGGAACAGAAACCCGTTCATATTCGCTCAATCGTCTAGCTACCAATATTGGTTGGGCTTTTGGTATTAGTATGGGGGGCATCATAGCGTCTTATAATTACACCTTGCTGTTTTTGGTAGAGGGAAGCGTAAGTGTGTTAGTTGCAATAGTGATTTTCTTGTCGCTGCCAAGTAAAAAAGTACAAAGAAAAACAGCCCAAGAAAAAAAGGAAATGAATGTGCGTAAGCCTTGGAATGACATGCCGTTTGTGAAATTTCTGATTTTATCTGCCATGTTTACTACGTGTTTTTTTATGATGTTTAGGGTAGTGCCAGTTTTTTACAAAGAAGTTTGGCACTTAGACGAATCTTTAATTGGGATAATTTTGGGTCTCAACGGTGTGGTAATAGCTTTGATGGAGATGGTCATGATTAGTAAGATCGAAAATAAAAGATCACCGATTTTCTATATTGTATTAGGTGTGGTTATTGTATGTTTTTCGTTCGCCGTTTTAATGTTGCCCAAGTTTTTTCCCATCGTGTTGGCCATTGTCAGTATTTTACTCTTCACTTTTGGGGAGATGTTCTCTCTGCCTTTCTTTAACACTTTTGTTGTAAAGCGCAGTAACGAATATAATCGAGGTATTTATGCGGCAGGCTACACGTTAAGCTGGTCGGTGGCACAAGTGGTTGGACCAACTAGTGGCTTTTACATTGCCGAGAAATTTGGCTATCAAACCTTATGGATTGCAATTACGGCCTTATTGCTATTGTGCGCTTATTTTTTTAGTAAGCTGCAATTGGCCGAGGATTAAAAAAATAAAAAAAAACTAAAACCATTTCAAACAAACGTTGTTTAAGTTTAGATACCTTAAAATTTAACTAAAAAATAAACTATTTAAATTAAGCCATACGCACATGAAAAAGCGCATCCATGTTTTAGAAGACGACAAAGACATTGCTTTCATCATCGAATTTTTATTGAAAGATGAGGGCTACGAAATTCAAGTATCATCTACCTTTAAGGAATTGAGAGAGAAATTAAATGACTCAATTCCGGATTTATTTATTTTAGATGTAATGTTACCAGATGGAAATGGATTGGATATTTGCAAAGATTTAAAAAATGATGCATTTACGAAACATATTCCGGTAATACTAATGTCTGCTAATGTGCAGAACGAAGCGTTAAGCGAAGCTTCTAGCCCGGATGATTATATCAGTAAGCCTTTTGATTTAGATTATATCGAAAATAGAATTAAAAGGCTGTTAGGTGCAAAAAAAGTAGCTTAGTAAGCTTTACTCCAAAAACCAAAAAACCTGTCCCATTTAATTAGGGATGGGTTTTTTGCTTAGCGAAATATTTTCTGACAAATAAATGATGCGGATATTTAAAACTGTTTATACATTTGCCTAACGGTGTTAAATTATTTATCACACTAATTGCAATGGGAAGTAAAGAAAGAATACAGCGACAAAAAGAAGATACTCGTAAGGGAATTTTAGACGCTGCTTTACAAATTGTGAAACAAGAAGGTTGGGCCGCTTTAAGCATGCGCAAAATAGCTGATGTAATAGAGTATACTGCGCCCATCATTTACGAGTACTTTCCAAACAAAGAAGGAATTTTGTTAGAGCTTACCAGGCAAGGTTATATTAACTTAGGTTTAAAAGTTAAGGCCGCAAGAGACAGCAAAGTAAAACCAGAGGAACAACTAGAAGCAATGTGGTTGGCCTATTGGGATTTCGCTTTTGCGGAAAGCGAATTTTACCAATTGATGTACGGCGTACAGGTAAACTGCTGTGAGATGTACAAAAAAATGCCAGAAGCTGAGTACACTACTGATTTGTTTTATGATGCAATTGACGTGCTGATAGACAAGCAACCTGTACCTGAGGATGTGTCTTGTACAAAATATTATACGTTTTGGTCGCTTATACATGGTTTAATTTCACTTACTTTGGTGCAAAAAGGAGCTAACGACGAGATCAATCAGGAGATTTTGAGGAGTGCTATAAAGGCAATTATTAAAACCATTAACGACTAAACTTTTTTTTGCGCTCTTATTTAACACTGTTAAATTAATTATTAACGTAAAGTAACAACATTTTAAAAACCCAATCACATGAATCATATATACAAACAGGCATCATCATTTAACAGTGTTAAATTATTTAACGAATGGATTATTCTTTTAGTTCTGGCTGTAGTGCTATTTCTTGCTAGTTGTACCGGTAAGGCAGAACCTATGGCAGCGGCACCTCCGCCGTTATTGCCCGTAGCTACGGTAACTACTGGCCAACAAGAAACATTTGTAGATTATCCAGCTACCATACAAGGAACTACTGATGTAGAGATAAGGCCTCAAATTGCTGGTACCATTGATAGAATTTACGTAAACGAAGGACAATTGGTAAGCAAAGGCCAGTTATTGTTGCAAATTTCTGAGCTACCCTTTAAGGCGCAGCTAAATAATGCAAAAGCAGCTTTACAGGCGGCACAGGCTGCGGTTTTAAATGCGCAGTTGGAAATAGATAAGCTTAGTCCTTTGGTGCAAAGTAAGGTAGTTTCAGATTTCCAGTTGAAAACAGCAAAAACAACGTATCAAATTGCTTTGGCCAATGTAGAACAGGCTAAAGCAAATGTAAATACTGCTCAAATTAATTTGGGTTATACCCAAATTAAGGCGCCAAACAGTGGATATATCGGGCGTTTGCCAAAAAAACAAGGTAGTTTAGTTTCTCCTTCGGATCCAGAACCTTTAACCCAACTTTCGGACGTTAGCCAAGTGTATGCCTATTTCTCATTGTCAGAAACTGATTTTATCAATTTCAATGCTAAATACGAAGGTAATTCTGTAGCGGATAGAATTAGTCATTTGCCAGCAGTAGAATTGGTGTTGGCCAATCAAAGCTTATATCCTGTTAAGGGAAAAATAGACATGATTAATGGACAGTTTGACAAAACCACAGGCGCTATAACTTTAAGAGCTGTTTTTACTAATGCTAAAGGTTCTTTAAGATCTGGTAATACTGGCAAAATTAGATTAGGTCTCGCCCATGACCATACCATTTTAGTACCTCAATCAGCAACGGTAGAAATGCAAGATAAAATCTTCGTATTTGCCGTTGGGAAAGACAATAAGGTTAGCAAAGTAGCAATTGCCATAGATGGTAAAAACGGAACAGATTACTTAATTAAAGACGGTTTAAAATCAGGAGATCAAATTGTTTTAAGCGGTTTGGATAAACTTCAAGATGGGCAAATGATACAACCTGATAGAAAAGGAGACAAGGTAGCCCAATTAATTTCTAAAAAATAACAACAAGATAATGTTTAAAATATTTATACAAAGGCCAGTACTAGCCACGGTAATCTCCATTTTATTGGTGATACTTGGTGTACTTGGTTTAACTAAATTGCCCCTCCAACAGTTTCCAGATATTGCGCCTCCTTCGGTTTTGGTAACTGCAGTTTATCCGGGTGCAAATGCCGAGACTGTACTACGCTCGGTAGCTCCCTCCATAGAAGAATCAATTAACGGAGTAGAAAACATGACCTACATGAGTTCTACTGCAAGTAATGATGGCTCTTTGGCTATTACCGTGTTCTTCAAGTTAGGAACAAACGCCGATCAAGCGGCGGTAAATGTGCAAAACAGGGTGGCTCAAGCTACCAGTCAGTTGCCAGCAGAAGTGGTACAGCAAGGTATTACTACCGCAAAACAGCAAAATAGCTTCATTATGGCTATTGGTATGTTTACCGAAGATGAGGCCAAATACGATCAGACTTTTGTAGCCAATTATGCACAAATCAATATCATTCCAGAAATTAAAAGGATACCTGGCGTGGGTGCTGCAAGTATTTTTGGTGGTGTAAAAGATTACTCAATGCGTGTGTGGTTAAATCCAACGCAAATGGCTACTTATAAAGTTACGCCTAACGAGGTAATGGGGGCTATACAAGATAAAAGTTTGGAAGCTGCACCAGGTAAATTTGGTGAGCGAAGCAATGAGGTTTTCGAATATGTAATTAAGTATAAAGGCAAGTTAACTAAACCCGAGGAGTATGAGAATATTGCGATAAGAACAAATTCGGATGGTTCTATACTGCGCTTAAAGGATGTGGCCAGGGTAGAATTGGGCGCTTATTCTTATAACAGTTTAACGCGTTTAAACGGACAAAAAGGTATTGTAATTGGGGTAATACAGTTGGCTGGATCTAACTCTAACGATATACAGATTGCCATTAACAAATTGCTGGAAAAAGCAGCTAAAGATTTTCCGAAGGGAATTAAGCACAATGTTTTTTACAGTACAAAAGTAGCATTAGACCAGTCCATAGACCAAGTGATACACACCTTAATTGAAGCATTTCTTTTGGTGTTTATCGTGGTGTTTATCTTTTTGCAAGATTTTAGATCAACACTTATTCCTGCCATTGCGGTGCCGGTTGCAATTTTAGGTACGTTCTTCTTTATGCAGCTGTTTGGGTTCTCTATCAACCTATTAACCTTGTTTGCATTAATTTTGGCCATTGGTATTGTGGTAGATGATGCCATTGTGGTAGTAGAGGCCGTACACGCCAAGATGGAACATAAGCACCTTTCGCCTAAGGCAGCTACCCACGAAGCAATGAGCGAAATTACGGGAGCCATTATTTCTATTACCTTGGTAATGGCGGCAGTTTTCTTGCCAGTGGGTTTTATGGAAGGTTCCACCGGTTTGTTCTACCGTCAGTTTGCTTTTACCCTAGCCATTGCCATCGTAATTTCGGCAGTAAACGCTTTAACATTGAGCCCTGCTCTGGCGGCATTGTTTTTAAAAGATAACCATTCTGCTACCGCCGATGAGCAACCTGTAAAAAAAGGCTTTAAGGAGAAATTCTTCAACGGATTTAACAGCAGCTTTAATTCGTTAACCAAACGCTACGTGAATAGCTTAAAGTTTTTAATTAAAAACAGATGGCTAAGCTTAGGAGGTTTAACTTTAATAACGTTAGCTACCATTTGGATGGTAAAAACTACTCCATCAGGTTTTATCCCAACAGAAGATCAAGGTTTTATAGCCATTTCTGTATCAACTCCATCGGGTACGTCATTAGATGGGACACAAAAGGTAATGACAGAAGCAGAGAACATTTTGGGCAAGCTAGATGCATCAAGGTTTGTTACTGCAATTTCTGGTTTCAATCTTTTAACCAATTCAACCAGTCCTTCTTCGGCAGTAGTTTTCGTACTGCTTAAACCAACTGAAGAAAGAGGAAAGGTTAAGAATATAGATGAAATCATGAACCAAGTGAGAGGGGCTTTAGGTGCAATTTCTGGTGGAAGTTTCTTTGTGTTCAGTTTTCCAACGGTACCAGGTTTTAGTAATGTAGAAGCTTTAGACATGGTATTGCAGGATAAAACGGGGGGTAAATTGGATAAATTCAGTGGTATTTCGCAACAATTTATTGGCGAGCTGATGAAACAACCTGCCATTGCAGTAGCTTTTACCAGTTTTAAAGCAGATTACCCACAATTAGAGCTAGATATTAATCAAGAAAAAGCCGACCAGCTAGGCGTAAATGTGAAAGATATTTTACAGACCATGCAGGCTTATTTTGGTAGCGCACAAGCATCAGATTTTAATAGATTTGGTAAATACTACAGGGTAATTGTACAAGCCGATATTGCAGATAGGGCAGATCCGGCCTCCATAGATCGGGTTTTTGTAAAGAATAAAAGCGGCGAAATGGTGCCAATTAATACCCTGGTTAGTTTACGCAGAATTTATGGCTCCGAAACGGCATCGAGGTACAATTTGTTTAATTCAATTTCTATCAATGCCATTCCAAAACCGGGCTTTAGCTCTGGTGATGCCATTAAGGCCATAGAAGAAGTAGCCGCTAAACAGTTGCCTGCGGGGTATAGCTATGAGTTTTCTGGTCAAACGAGAGAGGAAATTTCTTCTGGTGGGCAATCGGCAGTAATTTTTATGCTGTGTTTGGTATTCATTTACTTTTTGCTAGCCGCACAATACGAAAGTTATTTGTTGCCATTGGGAGTTATACTATCTATTCCGGTTGGTGTATTTGGGGTGTTTGCAGCCATCGGCTTTGCCGGAATAGCCAACAACATTTATGTGCAGGTAGCACTGGTAATGCTTATAGGGTTACTGGCCAAAAATGCTATTTTAATTATCGAATTTGCTGCACAGCGCAGAAGAGCGGGTAAACCTTTAGTAGCAGCCGCACTAGAAGCTGCCAAGTTAAGGTTGCGTCCAATCATCATGACTTCGCTAGCGTTTGTTGTAGGCTTAGTTCCCATGATGTTCGCTTCTGGGCCATCGGCGCAAGGTAACCACAGCATTAGTATTGGTGCAGCTGGTGGTATGGTCTCGGGCGTAATTTTAGGCTTGTTCATCATTCCGGTGCTGTTTATCATCTTCCAATATTTACAAGAAAAAGTAACAGGTGTGCCCTTGGCTGTAACTAACGCACAGGCAGCACACGAACATCAAGAAAACCATTAAGCATATCAAAATGAAATCTTATATATATAGTTTTTTTATCCTATTACTTCTTGGGAGCTACGGTTGTAGCATCCCGAGGAGTGTAATTAATCCAATTCAGGATACGCCCTCACAATATAGAGGCTTGGCTAATGCAGATACATCGAGCATCGGTAAACTTCCAATAAAAGATTTTTTCGCCAACCAATCTATTAAACAGTTATTAGATAGTGCTATTGAGCGAAATATTGATTTGCAGATTGCGCTGAAGAATATTGATGCAGCTAATTTGTTATTAAAGCGAGCCAGAATGGGCAACTTGCCGCAGTTAAACTTACAAGTTACCGCTAACTCTAGCCGCCCCTCGGAGAATAGTTTGAATGGTCTTAGCGCCTCGCAGTTCTTAAGAACCAGTCATATCGAAGATTTTAATGCAAACTTGGCATTAACTTGGGAGGCCGATATTTGGGGAAAGATTAGCAAACAGAAAGAAGCTGCTTATGCTACTTATCTGCAAACAGAAGAAGCTAAAAAAGCAGTGCAAACCCGCGTAGTTGCTATGGTAGCCACAGGTTTTTACCAATTGTTGTTATTAGATGCGCAGTTAGTTATTGCTAAAAAAAATGTACTGCTTACAGATAGCACCTTAAAAATGGTAAGTAAACAGTTTGATGCCGGACAGGTAACTTTATTGGCTGTGCAACAAACCGAGGCGCAATTGCTTAGTGCCAGTCAGCTCATTCCGCAGCTTACGCAGGCCATAAGCGTTCAGGAAAATGCGTTAAGCGAGCTAACCGGGAAATTTCCAACGGCTATAGAACGCAAAACGACATTGGCAGAATTAGAAATTCCGACGCAATTAGCTGTAGGTGTGCCTGCAACCTTGTTAGCGGTAAGACCCGATGTAAGAAGTGTAGAGTTGGGTTTAAAAATTGCCAATGCCAAAGTTGGCGTGGCTAATGCGAGCATGTATCCATCATTAACCATAACTGCTACTGGCGGCTTAAACTCTTTTAAAGCTAGCAACTGGTTTAATATTCCGGCATCGTTATTTGGTGTGGTTGGTGGGGGTATCGTGCAGCCCATTTTCAATCGCAGAGAACTAAGAACCCAATTTGAGCTGGCGAAAGTAGAACGCGAGAAATCGGTGTTGTTGTTTAGGCAATCGGTAATACAGGCCGTGGTAGAGGTGGCAAACGAGCAATCTAAATTGGAAAACTTGCAAACCGAATTTGGCATTGCCCAAAATAGAGTGAAAACTTTGAAATCGGCAGTAAAAAATGCCGATTTGTTGTTTAAAAGCGGCATGGCTAATTACCTCGAAGTAATTACAGCTCAATCTAATCTATTACAGGGCGAACTAGACCTAGCGAGTTTAAAAACAGCTCAGCTAAATGCAAGCGTAGGTTTATACCGGGCATTGGGTGGCGGATGGCAATGATATTCGCTCTCTAATATATTGCATCAGTAGCTGGCAGAACCAAGATAAATGATTTTTTTTGCGACAGCACTAGCCGAAAAACCGGAATAAGACTTTTTTGTGTAAAGTATTTTTAAATGGAGATGTGTAAATGCATTGTTGTTGCGTTAATAATTGCGAATTATAATAAAACACTGTAACTTGCCGTTTCTTAACAACTTAATTTATAATTACACAAATGAATAAAAATCAAATTAGAAGCCTAGTTGCCTTAGCATTATTGGCAGCTGGTCCTTTGTTTACGTCTGCCCAATCGCAAAAGAAAAACTGGTATAACTTAGATTTAAAGGCTGATAGCGTTTTCGGCATCAGTACCGAAAAAGCATATAATGAACTTTTAAAAGGTAAGAAATCTACTACAGTAATTGTTGGTATTTTAGATAGTGGTGTTGATGGTGTTCACGAAGATTTGAAATCTGTAATGTGGGTGAACAAAAAAGAGAAAGCGGGCAACGGTAAAGACGATGACAAAAATGGTTACATTGATGATGTAAACGGTTGGAGCTTTTTAGGTGGTAAAGATGGCAACGTAAACCAGGAGACTTTGGAGCTAACTCGTTTAATTCGTAGAGATGCAGCTCGTTTTGCAAACACTACAGAAGAGAACGTATCTGCTAAAGACAGACCGGCTTTTGAGGCTTATCTAGCCATGAAAAAGGATTTTGATAAAGGTTTGGCGGAAGCCAAAACTGGTCTGCAAAGGTTCGAGACGGTTAAGAATGCTGTAGAATCAATTGCCAAAAAAATAGGTAAAGAAAACCCAACCGTAGAGGATGTCAAAAATTTTGAAGCAGAAGGACAGATTGAAAATAGTATTAAAAATACTTTGATTAGAGCCTTGGCTAACATGGATTATAAAACTTTTTATGATACCCAGATTAAACCAGGTTACAACCATTTTTATGATCAAGTAAATTACAATTACAATTTAACTTTTAACCCTCGTAATATCGTTGGCGATAACGAAAACAATGACAACGAACGTATTTATGGAAATGTTGATTCTAAAGGTCCAGATCCTTCTCACGGTACGCACGTAGCAGGTATTGTTGGCGCTGATAGAAATAATGATTTAGGTATTAAAGGTGTTGCAGACAATGTATTATTGATGGCGGTACGTAACGTGCCTAACGGCGATGAGCGTGATAAAGACGTAGCCAACGCCATTCGTTACGCAGTTGATAACGGTGCAAAAGTATTGAACATGAGCTTTGGTAAAGCTTACTCATGGGATAAAAAAGTAGTTGATGATGCAGTGAAATACGCCATTAGTAAGGATGTATTATTGGTGCACGCAGCTGGTAACGACAACAAAAACTTGGACGTGGAGACCAACTTCCCTACTAACAAATATGAAGATGGAACCTTAGCAGATGCTTGGTTAACTGTGGGTGCATCAACTCCGTTTAACGATAAAAGATTGAAGGCTTCTTTTTCTAACTACGGAAAAACAACGGTAGATGTGTTTGCCCCTGGTTTTGGTATTTATTCTACTTATCCAGATCAAAAATATCAAGATAATAACGGTACAAGTATGGCGTCGCCAGTGGTTGCAGGTTTAGCAGCTTTGATCCGTTCTTACTATCCAAAGTTAAAGGCTACACAAGTAAAAGAAATCATCATGAAATCTGTAGAAAAAGCAGATGCTTTAACAGATATTTCGGTTACTGGTGGTGTGGTTAACGCATATAACGCATTAAAATTAGCTGCAACTTATTAATAAGTGAAAAGTTAAAAGAGGCAGAAGTAAAAAATTACGAGTTGCCACACATGAGAAAGCCTAGGTTGAATTGTCAATCTGGGCTTTTTGTTTTTTCTTGCCGTCATTGTGAGGCACTAAGCTATCTATAAAGCAACGGGAATGACGGGAAATTTAGATGCTAAGCCAAAGCCTGATAAATTTCGGCGTAAAGTAAACCGCTACCGCCGCCGTAATGCTTTACAATTGGAGTTTGGACATTAAGTTTTTGAATGTGAAGGTTCAATACATCTTCATGTTCTTGGCTAATTCCCGAACCGATTAATATTACATCAAATTTAATTGCATAGCAACGTTCTAGTGCATCGTTTAAAGATAATGCAGTTGTTGAATGCCAATCTTCCATTTTGTCTATTAAGCGGGCTATCGTTTCTGCAATAGGTTGGTTTGTGCAAATTATTAAGATGTTTATCATTTGCTTTTATATTTTAGCCACAGGTGTACAAATTTTTAGAACATTTATTCTAATTGATTTTTATCCGTGCATCTGTGGCTTAATTGAACTTAAAATTGCATTGGAACTTCCATCACTAAAAACTCCGCATCGGTACTGGCGGTAATTTCAAACTGATCAGTATCCCAAATTCCAAAGCCATCCCTCGTGTCAACGTCCTGTCCATTTACTTTAATGCTTCCTTTAAGTACGAAAACGTAGGCACCGTTTCCTTTTTTGTGCAGTTGGTAGGTTTTTGTGGTTGCGGCATCAAACCTCGCCATGTTAAACCAAGCATCTTGGTAAATCCATACGCCAGCATCATCAGCATTTGGCGAAAGCACCTGTACGAACTCGTTTCTAGTTGTTGCGTCAATAGTGATTTGATCGTAACGAGGCTCCACATTTCTTTTATTTGGAAACACCCAGATTTGTAGAAATTTAGCAGGATTTGCTGCATCAGGATTATACTCTGAGTGGTAAACACCGGTTCCAGCGCTCATCACCTGTATTTCTCCAGATTGGATTGTGGCAGTAGTTCCCAAACTATCTTTATGTTGTAGCGCTCCTTCCAATGGGATAGAGATAATTTCCATGTTGTCATGAGGATGCTCTCCAAATCCCATTCCACCGGTTACGAAATCGTCATTTAAAACCCTTAATGCACCAAAGTTGATGCGCTCTGGGTTGTAATATCCAGCAAAGCTGAAAGAGTGAAAGCTTTTTAACCAGCCATGATCTGCTGCTCCGCGAGTGTTGGCTGTGTGTAATACGGTCTGTGCCATAATTTTTTCTCCTTTGTTGATACAAATTTACGACGCTATTTTGTGAAAGAAATTGATGTAAGATAAGAAAGTTAGGAAGTCCGAAGTCCGAAGTCCGAAGTCCGAAGTCCGAAGTCCGAAGTCCGAAGTCCGAAGTCCGAAGTCCGAAGTCCGAAGTCCTGAAAAAATGGGCTTACAAGTTACGAATATTTTGAGGGAGTGACTAAACCTTTGTTAGGTTTTGCTTTTCTATTTAAACAATCAAACAATCAAAACTGTCTTGCAATCGTCATTCGTCAATCTAAAGTCGTAATTTGCAGAACCAAATAGATAAATTAGTAACATGATTAATCGGGCTACTTACCAAGCGGCGCAAATTGTTGCACCTACTATAGAAACACATTTTGCAACGCATTTGGCAGAAGCGAGCGCCAAAGGCGAAATTGATTTGGCGCCACAGCCGCCTGCTCGCGTGGTAGAAGCCATATTAGATGCCGCTTTTTGGAGTAGTTTGCGAAAGGAAGAGGGACATTCGCCGAAAATTTCCATCGCTTTTTTACCACCAGAACAAGCTATTAAACCGTTACTTTTTAAACAGAATTTACCTTTAAATCCTAATGTACTTACTAAATTGGCTCCAGGTGTAGAGCGTGGAGGTATCCATATTGGTGTATGGCACGATGGTTATGATTTGTATGTATGGGGTACTACGTTAAACATTCCAAATTATTGTTTTGTGGTTGATGTTTCGGAGCCAGCTTTATTGGTCGTAAAACATCGCCGCATGGCTGGTTTTGGCAAGTTTACCAATGTAGCCGTTTTAAAAGGCGATCAGATTAAAATTGTAAATGAAAATGCCCCAAAAACAGGCGAGTGCCCAAGCATTTTAATGTCGTTACTGGATTTAACTGCCGAAAGTTACTGGAGTGATACGGCAAATATCCTGATCCAGTTATCTGTTTCTATGCGTGCCCACGGTAGGGGAGGTGCGGTGTTAATGGTGCCGCAAAATAATGATAATTGGCGGCAGTCTGTTATTCATCCTATTAGTTACGGTTTAACACCATCTTTTAAAGGGTTGGCAGATTTGGTGCGCAGAGATAGAGAAGATGCCAGTGATATATTTTGGCAAACTGCATTGAAACGCGAAATAGACCACTTGGCAGGTTTAACGGCAGTAGATGGAGCCACCGTAATTACCGATGAATACGAGTTATTGGCATTTGGCGCTAAAACGGGTAGGGCAAATAGCAGCGAACATATTCAGCAAATTTCTTACACAGAACCCATAAACAATGCCGAACCGCTAGTAGTACATCCAGCTAAAATTGGCGGTACTAGGCATTTATCAGCAGCACAGTTTATTTTTGACCAGCGTGATGCCTTGGCATTGGTTGCCTCTCAAGACGGACACTTTACGGTTTTCAGTTGGTCTAAATCTTTAAACATGGTGCAAGCGCAAAGAATAGATACGTTATTGTTGTAATTTAAGCTGTAACTACAGCCAAAACAATGGTAGTAACTAACATCAGCAGCATCACAATTCTATCTGCCATTACTCTTTGCTTATAGGTAGAAGGTTTAGCTACTTGCTTTTCACGAACTTGGTAAAATGATGGGGTTGCGGTTTGTTGAACATTTGCTATCATGGCTTTTCCTCCTTTTATATTAAAATGCAAACAAAGACGAAGCCAAAAAGGTGTGGAAATGTGAATAAGTAATATTTTTTAATCATTTTATAATGATTACGTATAAATCCCAAAACATAACGGGTGTTTATACCCGTTGGTATGGACGTTAAAATCAAATCCAAATAAGGGATTGCTAAAATAACTGTAGTTTTTTCGAAACAGTTGCTGTTTATGTGTCTGTATTTTAGTTTCTTATTTGCCCGTCGCCAATTACCAACCATTTGTAGCTCGTTAATTCTTCTAAAGCCATTGGCCCACGGGCGTGAAGTTTTTGAGTGCTAATTCCAATTTCGGCACCTAAGCCAAATTGAGCACCGTCGGTAAAAGCTGTAGAAACATTGGCGTATACCGCTGCGGCATCAACTTGGTTTAAAAATAAAGTGATATTTGCGGCATCTTCAGAAATAATTGCTTCGCTATGTTTTGAACTATGTGCAGCAATATGATCTAGGGCTTCATCAACATCCTTTACTACTTTTACTGCTAGTTTTAATGATAAAAATTCGGTGCCAAAATGTTCTGGGGTTGCTTGGTGCAATAAAGAACTTGGGTAGGTCTCTTTAAGTAAGGCGTAACTAGCATCATCTGCATAAAGTTCTACATTTTTTTCTGCCAAAGGCGATAAAAGCTTTGGGATGTCGTTTTTACGGTCTTGATGGATTAAAGCACAATCTAAAGCGTTACAAACACTTACCCTTCTGGTTTTTGCATTGGCGATGATTTGCTGGCCTTTTTCTAAATTTCCAGTAGCATCAAAAAACGTGTGCACAATGCCCGCACCGGTTTCAATTACTGGAATTTTACTGTTTTTACGAACGTAATTGATCAAAGATTGGCTTCCCCTGGGTATCAACACATCTACAAAACCCACAGCATTTAACAAAGCTTCAGTGGCAGTTCTATCAGCTGGCAATAAGGTCAATACGTCTTTATTAATTTGATGTTTCTCCAGCACTTCATGAATAACCTTAACAATCGCCAAGTTTGAAAATTCGGCATCACTTCCACCCTTTAAGATAGCCACGTTCCCAGTCTTAAAGCAAAGCGAAAATACATCTACCGTAACGTTAGGCCTGGCTTCGTAAATAACGCCAACCACACCCAAGGGCACACGTACTTTTTTAATGTTAAGGTTGTTTGGTAAAGTACGCTCATTAATTACATTACCTAACGGATTAGCCAAATTAACTACATTTTTAACATCATCGGCTATTGCCTTAATTCGTTCTGTAGTCAATTGCAAGCGGTCATATTTTGGGTCTGCTTTGTCCATTCTATCCAAATCTTTTTGGTTTTCGGTAAGGATAAAATCAGTGTTGGCAACTAATGCATGGGCTAAACTAGTAAGCGCCAAATTAATGGTTTCGTTGTTTAACGAAATGATGTTTCTGGTAGCTTGTTTGGCTTGTTGAAAATGATTCATTTTTGAGTGTTCAGGTATCAGGTGTTAGGGATCAGTAATTATAAGTTGCCGACTTGTCTTCCGACTTCGGACATCCGACTTCTGGACTATATAGCGTAAAAATAATCGTAATGCACTAGCGGTTTTTGGTTTTTTTGACCAATGCGTTCTTTGGCTTTATCAGAACCATATTTGGCAATTCCCAATCCAATTAATTTTTCATTTTCATCTAAAATTTTAATGATATCTCCTTTTAAAAAATCGGCTTTAATAGCGATGATACCGATAGGCAATAAACTAGTGGCTTTGCCAGATGTAAGCACCTTTTTTGCACCCTCGTTAAGTTGTACTACTCCTGTTGCCGCAGTTTCTGCATGGGCAATCCACTTCTTTTGGCCAGACTTAATCTTTTCGGCAACAAAGTGGGTATGTATGCTTTTTCCAGTTAACAAATTGGTAAGTACGTTATCGTTTTTACCATTGGTAATATGCACATTGATGCCCAATTTGGCAGTTTTTTGAGCAATGGTAGATTTGGTAATCATACCGCCACGGCCAAATTGCGATTTGCCAGTATTCACAAAGTTGCTCAAATCGGTAATAGCGCCGGTTACTTTCTCAATTACTTTAGAGCTTTCCAGTTTAGGATCGCCGTCATAAATTCCGTTAACGTTAGATAGAATGAAAAGTGCGTCGGCATTCATCATGGCGGCAATTAATCCGGCAAGTTCGTCGTTGTCGGTAAACATTAGCTCTGTAACCGAAACCACGTCATTTTCATTTACTACCGGAATTACGCTGTTTTGTAACAAGATTTGCATACAGTTTTTCATGTTTAGGTAGTGTACGCGATCTCTAAAATCTTCTTTGGTCACCAAAACTTGTGCACATTGAATGTGATGCTTTTCGAAAAAACTAGCATAGGTGTTAATTAGTTTTACTTGGCCAATTGCTGCTAATAACTGGCGGGTAGCTACTGCATCTTGTTTTTCGGAAACGCTAATTAAACTACGACCAGATGCCACTGCCCCAGAAGAGACTAAAATTACTTCGATACCTTTTTGTTTTATTGCAGCAAGCTGATCAACCAAATGCGCTATTCGATCATTATCTGGTAAACCGTTAGCTTGCGTAATTACGTTAGAACCTATTTTAACAACTATTTTTTTGTACTGTAATGCCATTGCTATGTTTAGAACTGCTAATCTACCAAATAAGTAGTGTTTTTCATAAAATGGTTAGTTAGTTGTTGGCTGTTTGGTTTTTTGGGAGTTAAATTTCTTTGCGTTCTTCGCGTAACTCCTTTCTTCTTTGCGGTGAAAATTAACCGCAAAGGTTTTTAAGTGTTCGCAAAGAGCGCTAAGAATGTATGGTAACTTGCTGTAGGCATGATAAATTTTTTGTAAAGTCTTCTGTTAAATAAATTTTTCTTCTTTGCGGTGAAAATTAACCGCAAAGGTTTTTAAGTATTCGCAAAGAGCGCTAAGAATGTATGATAACTTGCTGTAGGCATGACAAATTTTTTGTAAAGTCTTCTGTTAAATAAATTTTTCTTTTTTGTTGTGAAAATTAACCGCAAAGGTTTTTAAGTGTTCGCAAAGAGCGCTAAGAATGTATGGTAACTTGCTGTAGGCATGATAAATTTTTTGTAAAGTCTTCTGTTAAATAAATTTTTCTTCTTTGCGGTGAAAATTAACCGCAAAGGTTTTTAAGTATTCGCAAAGAGCGCTAAGAATGTATGATAACTTGCTGTAGGCATGACAAATTTTTTGTAAAGTCTTCTGTTAAATAAATTTTTCTTTTTTGTTGTGAAAATTAACCGCAAAGGTTTTTAAGTGTTCGCAAAGAGCGCTAAGAATGTATGGTAACTTGCTGTAGGCATGATAAATTTTTTGTAAAGTCTTCTGTTAAATAAATTTTTCTTCTTTGCGGTGAAAATTAACCGCAAAGGTTTTTAAGTATTCGCAAAGAGCGCTAAGAATGTATGATAACTTGCTGTAGGCATGACAAATTTTTTGTAAAGTCTTCTGTTAAATAAATTTTTCTTTTTTGTTGTGAAAATTAACCGCAAAGGTTTTTAAGTGTTCGCAAAGAGCGCTAAGAATGTATGGTAACTTGCTGTAGGCATGATAAATTTTTTGTAAAGTCTTCTGTTAAATAAATTTTTCTTCTTTGCGGTGAAAATTAACCGCAAAGGTTTTTAAGTATTCGCAAAGAGCGCTAAGAATGTATGATAACTTGCTGTAGGCATGACAAATTTTTTGTAAAGTCTTCTGTTAAATAAATTTTTCTTTTTTGTTGTGAAAATTAACCGCAAAGGTTTTTAAGTGTTCGCAAAGAGCGCTAAGAATGTATGGTAACTTGCTGTAGGCATGATAAATTTTTTGTAAAGTCTTCTGTTAAATAAATTTTTCTTCTTTGCGGTGAAAATTAACCGCAAAGGTTTTTAAGTATTCGCAAAGAGCGCTAAGAATGTATGATAACTTGCTGTAGGCATGACAAATTTTTTGTAAAGTCTTCTGTTAAATAAATTTTTCTTTTTTGTTGTGAAAATTAACCGCAAAGGTTTTTAAGTGTTCGCAAAGAGCACTAAGAATGTATGATACCTGTCTGTAAGCGTGGCAAAATTTGTGTAGCGGATTTCGTTAAATAAACCCGTATTGACGCGGTATACTTTTTGTTTTTATGGCTGTTATCCTGAACGCTAGTGAAGGATCTGTTAGGTTAAAGCAGTGTGAATATAGCGCTCTCGAAACTAGGAATGACAGCTGTCTAAAAAACAAAAAGATATAGCGGAAAGCGGGACTTGCCGGGCCCAAGAACTGCCGAATTTGCTTTTCAAATTTCAAAAATCCTAAATTTTAAAAATTCTCACAAACATGAATTAAAATTAAAATGACTGATTATCAGTTGTTTGAAAAATATTTTTAACTTTTTATAGTACTATGTATTGCATAGTACATTATTAAACATATATCTTTGTATTATGATAGCAGAGAATACGCAAACCCAAATGCGCAAGGGCATACTCGAATATTGTGTGCTTTTAGTTATCTCTCGGGGAGAGATTTATGCGTCGGATATTATCGCCGAATTGAAGCGAGCAAAACTACTGGTGGTAGAGGGCACCTTATATCCTCTGCTTACCCGTTTAAAAAACAATGGCCTACTTAGTTACAACTGGGTAGAATCTACATCGGGACCGCCGCGTAAATATTACGTGCTTACACCCGAGGGCCGCCAAATTTTGAGCCAACTAGATACCACGTGGAATGAGCTCGTTTACGCTATTACCACTTCGCAACAAGCAAAACCAACTACAGAAGAAAAATAAGAATTAACGCGGTGGCTACGCTACTGACAAAAAATATCGACATGAATAAGACAATTATCATTAATATAGGAAATTCTATCATCCACATTGAGGAAGAGGCTTACGAAATACTAATGGTTTACCTCAATGAAATTAAGCAACATTTTGGAAAAACTGCCGACGACTTTGAGATTGTAAAAGATATTGAAAACCGTATTGCAGAGATGTTTGCCGAAATTTTGCAGAAGGGACAGAAACAAGTAATAGATGTTGCCGATGTTAGGGGTGTAATAGCACAAATGGGCAGCGTACAAGATTTTGTAAACGATGAAGAGGAGGATGTAAAAGCAGCTGAATTTTTTGCAAACTATAACGGGGTGAAAAAATTATACCGTGATACCGATGAAGGTGTAATTGCGGGTGTTTGTGCTGGCTTAGGACACTACCTAAATGTAGAGGCACGTTGGTTGCGATTGGCTTTTTTCTTACTTACTTTCTTAGCGGGATCAAGCATTTTGGTGTATTTAATTCTTTGGATTGCCATTCCAAGAGCTTCTAGCAGATCGGAGCGTATGGAAATGAAAGGTGAAGCAACAAACCTTTATGGTTATAAAAAGATTTTTGATGAAGAAGTGGCAGCAATAAAAGCTAATATGAAATCTGCGAATGATCATTTGGCTCCAGCGATGAAGAAATCGGGCAATTTTATTGCAGCAACTATTAAAATGTTTGGCCGCTTAATTAGGGAAATGTTTAGGCTTTTCGGAAAAACGGTAGCCATTTGCTTCATTGTTTTTGGTTTTGGGATGATGATATTTTTAATCGTTTGCCTCGGAATGTTGCTTGGCTTTTGGGACGAGAGCACTTATCAGACTTTTCCTTTAAATATAATTAATACGCCGTTTAGAGACGGATTGATTTTCCATGCGTTTCTTACTTGTTTTATTCCAGTTTTAGCTTTGGTACTGTTTGCACTTAAAGTGGTAAATAGCAGAATAGAGATCAGTAAATATGTTTGGTTTGGCCTGTTGATTTTTTGGTTGGTGGGTGCCGGCACTTCGGGCTATTATACCGCTAAAATATTAAGCGAATTTAAAGATGAGGCTGAGCTGGTACAACAGACTGATTTGAAAGAAATGCCTCTTTATGTAATTGATGTAGATAAAAGTATGGTGTTTAATAAACAAGACAGCATCAATTACCATCTGGAAGAAATGAACATAGGCAACAAAATAATTGTAGATAACTACGACAATGGGCCGTTTGCCAATCCGCGGAATGTTAGTTTTGAGATAGAGAAAAGTCTGGATGGAAGAGCTTCGGTTGCAACCACATTCCGTTCGCAAGGTAGAGACTTTCAAACAGCATTGAAAAATGCCCAAGGTATTGATTACAAGTTTATACAGAAAGACTCGGCACTGATATTTAGTCCTGGTATTAAGTTTAAGCAACATGGCGCTTGGAGAGGCCAAAGTGTGCATGTTACTTTAAAACTGCCAGTTGGTGCACATGTATTGATTAACGAAAATAGCCATAGATATTGGAGCTTTTACCAGTACTACGATTGTCGCGAAGATAGAAACTTGGTAGATAAACCTTACCGCGAGTCGGTAATGACGGAAGAGGGCTTGAAGTGTATGTACGATTTAGAAAATCCAAAAGAAGAAGAAAAAACTGGTCAATAACTAAGTTCGAGTAGCAGCATAGGCTGATACTTGGTAAAATTTCAAATACTTTTTAATTAAAATTTAAACCTCAAGTAATGAGGAGGCTATTGTATTGCCTAAAGGAAAGATAAATTTGATCAAAGCCTTGAAAAATAACCTAGCTGTAACCTCGACAAACAAATTGAAGTCGTAATAAAAAACGAAAAATGCGAAGCTATAATGATTGTACAAACTAAACGCTGATCAGGGATGCTTCATCTAAAAAAATAACCTAACACAATGAACAAAATATTTCTGTTAATGACATGCCTTTTGGCGTGGGGGACATCCTTTGCCCAAAAAAAAGGAACTATCAGCGGCAAAGTAGTGGTTGATAATAACGAAGCTTTACCGTATAGCTTAGTGAAGCTGATCAATTTGACTGATACGTTGAACGCTAAAGAAGTATCCGCAAATTTTAATGGTATTTTCCAATTCCAGGGTGTTTTAGAAGGTCAGTATCAAATTAAGGTGAAAATGGTAGGTTATCAAAACCATACCTCGCCAAAAATTACGTTCTCGGGCGGCGACATGCAGTTGCCGGCCATACAAATGCAAAGCACCAGCAAGCAGTTAAAAGAAGTTAGCATAGTTGCACAAAAACCTTTTGTAGAGCGCAAAGCTGATAAAACCGTTTTAAATGTAGAAAATAACGTTACTGCAACAGGTAACAGTGTGTTAGAGTTATTGGAAAAAGCGCCTGGTGTAACCATAGATAGGCAAACAGAACAGATTAAGTTGAACAACAAGGCGGGTATCACCATTATGGTGGATGGGAAAACCAATTTTCTTTCCGGAGCAGATGTAACCACCCTGCTCAGCAACATGACCAGCGATCAAGTAGCAACCATCGAGCTCATTACCAATCCGTCATCAAAATATGATGCCGCTGGAAATGCAGGTATCATCAATATCAAGCTAAAGAGAAATAAGAATTTAGGTACCAATGGTAGTATTGCGGCGAACACTGGCCGAGGTACAGTTAAAAAAGGGCCTTCTGATTTGTATCGCCATAGTGCCAATTTGAATTTAAACCATAGGGTGGCCAACTGGAATATTTTCGGCAATGCCTCTTACAACACACGCACCAATTTTAACCAAACCTTATTAAATAGAAATGCCATTACGCCCCTATTGCAAACCACATTTGATCAATCTTTTAACCGTAGGCAAAAAGGTAGTGGTTATGCCGGTAAAATTGGAGCAGATTACTATGCTTCTAAAAAAACGGTAATAGGTATAATGGTAGATGTAATGACGAATGACAATGCACTTGCGGGTTTTAGCAATTCAGATATTAACGAGTACCAACAGAACACACAGACATTAAGTTATATCCGCCAAAACAGCCGTAACAAAGCTAAATTCAACAGTATTACTTCAAATTTTAATATCAAACATGATTTAGCAAAAGCAGATGCCAGTATTACTTTCGATGTAGATTATGCTGGTTACGGAATGGATAGGAATGATAGTTTTGATGCACTTTATTTAGATGCTGCCGAAGTAGAAACCAACAGATCCAATCTGCGTAATATTGTAGATGCTAAAATTGATGTCTTAGCCGCCAAAACTGATTTTACCTGGCCATTTTCTAAAACCTTGAAATTCGAATCGGGTTTAAAAAGTAGCATTGTAACCACCAATAATGATTTTATTTCTGAGCAGCTAACCGCCGGAAATTGGACAGATGTTTTTGGTAGGTCTAACCTGTTTATCTACAAAGAAAATATAAATGCGGCTTATGCAAATCTATCCCAAAATTGGAAAAAATGGCAAGTACAATTGGGTTTAAGGGCAGAACACACCCATAGTAAAGGTGAGTCTGTTACTGCTAACAAAGTGGTGGATAGAAATTATCTTTCTTTATTTCCTTCGGTATTTGTTAAGCAAGAGCTAAACAAAAGCCACAGTTTAAATTACTCTTATAGTAGAAGGGTAGATAGGCCAAGCTACCAACAGCTAAATCCATTTGTACAGTATTTAGATCCGTATACTATTGATAGCGGTAACCCATATTTAAATGCGCAATTTACCGATAACTACGAAGTGGGGTATGCTTTTAAAGAAATCTCGTTATCAATTAGTTACGCAAAAGTAAAAGGGATGATTACACAAGTAAGTAGACAGAATGATGCTACCCGACAGATAGAAGTACAGCGCCAGAATTTTGGCGAAGCCGATTTGTACAATGCCAATTTGTACGTTCCCATTAAAGTCACTAAAAAATGGAGCATGCAAAACAATTTTTCTGCAGGTTATCAAGATTATAGGGATGCCACCTTGGTTGGTGCCAACTATCAAAGAGCTAAAGTGTCATTTAATTTTAATACCTCGCAATCTGTTACTTTTTCTAAAACGTTTAGAGGTGAGGTTAGTTTTTGGTACGATTCGCCAAGAATACGTGGCGTAGAAGAAACTACCATTGCACAATATGCCCTTAATTTTGGCCTGCAAAAAACTTTAATGCAAAATAAATTAAAGCTGAAGTTAAGTGTAGACGATATTTTAGCTACCAATTACTGGGAAGGACAGATGAAATATCAGAATGTAGATATGTACATTACTAATTATTATACTAGTAGGAGGGCATCCGTTAGTATAAACTATAGCTTCGGCAATCAACAAGTAAAATCTGCGAGAAACAGAAAGACAGCCTTAGATGATATTAAAGGTAGAACTGGAAACTAGGTATAGGTATTAGGTGCTAGGTTTTAAGAATTAAAGCAGATTTTAACAGTATAAAGGTACTAATGCCTAATACCTAGCCACTAACAACTAAATCATGAAAAAAATAATTATGTTGATTACCATGGCTATCATAGTGATGGCATGTAATAAAAATGGAACTTCCATAAAAGTGAACAAAAATAAAGAGCGTTTTGAGTTAATGGCAGAATATCCTCATGAGAAAGAAAGGCGACTGAGCCTCTTTTTGCAAAACTCTTTTAAACAAGATAGTAGGCTTTTAAGGCAAGATTTAGCAATTGGGAAAGAAGTAAAGCTAGCTAATGGAGCAGTTTTTTACATGAGGCACAATCCTAGAAAGTTAGAATTAGAAATGCTGAAAGCTAAGAACAATGCGGTAGGGTATCAGTTTTTTGATGAATTTGTTCAAGGAATTAAAAGGGTATTGAATTGATGGTTCTCTAAATTCTGAAATATAAAAAAAGGAAAAGTTGCTGGCTTTTCCTTTTTATATTTTCAATACAACTGGGTATAACTTACTTTAACGAGTTCGGGATAAGAAAAATATGCTATTTGCTAGCGATAGCGCTTCAAATCTTCGTTCAGCTCATTTTCGGTCTCTTATTTTTCGGGCCGCACCAATAAGCCAAAGCACTTCCTTTGAAAGAAAAATAAGCAACCGAGAGTTTTTGTTACTTTTTGCGGTCAAAAAGTAAGAGCCCAGCGGCGGCGAGCTAAAAAAATACGTTCAATGCGAATTTCTCAAGAATTGTAAAGATACTTAACCCGAGCTCACGTTACTTTACAGTATACCGTAATACGGTTCTGCCTACATTTCCATCTTTATCTATCCCCTCTACAACGGCTTTGTAAGTTCCTTTACCATCGGCGTTGTTAAACTCAAAACTAACGTTCCCTTTTTCATCGGTAACTAATTTAGGGTTCCAATAAATCGTTGTTCTTAAATCGTTGCTAGTAATAGGTGCATTGGGTGTGTATTTTGGAGAATAGAACTCTCTTTCTTTGCTATAACCCATTGGCGAATATTTAACCTCGTATTTTTTAGGGATCATATCCAGGAAATCTTGCTTAGAAATTTTCTCGCCCTTAGGTATTTTCTTGGTGTTAATTACAATTACACCGCGAGTATTGTACATCCTGTCTACCGTTCCCAGTGGGTCGTTCAAGAAAATCTCGATAGATTCTACATCGTTAGCGGCAACGGTATTAATGGCATTGGCATCCACAAACATCCCGTTCAGGAAAATGGCAGCTGGCGTGCGGCCACCTTGGTTATAATCTCTGGTGATATAAAATTTCTGCTCATTAAATTCGTAGGTAAAACTAGGAGCTTGCACTTTTAAACATTCTAAAAGCATATTACAGCCTTCTAGTTGTTTGCCATCTATAAATCGATCTGGAATTTGGCTTAAACCAGATAAAGCTGGGTGATCTGAATGGCTAGGACGTTTAACAGCGGCACCTTTAATTTCTACAGTTTTCAAAGTGCGCATAAAACGGTATTGTTTTTGGCTATTGTTCAAATAAGAAGCCATGGCAGTGTCGATGTTTTCAATCTCATCAGCAGCATGAACATTGTATCCTCTAGATGCACTAGGTGTGCCATCTAACATGATCATTAAGTTGTTGTAGTTGGGGTTAGAGCGTGCCGTAATTACTACCTGTGAAGAGTCTGGAAATACTAGATCCTTAAAGCTAAAAACACCCACGTTACTCGTAGTAATTTCTTTAGAAATAGGTTTTCCGGTAACCATCATCCGCATTACGCCTTTTCTTATAGGCATACCAGTTAAATCTCTTAAAGTACCCGAAATGCTAATGCCCTGCTCTGGCAGTAAGAAAACTTTAGGGTAACGTCCAGCTAAAATTTCTTTGTAAGTAAATCTTCGGTAACCTTGGGTTAGCATCAATCTGTCTAAATCTGCTAGTTTCTTATCGTCAGTTTTATTGAAATAATAGTTAGGTTTTTCTACATATCCTTTAAGGTCTGAAGTAAGTAGCAATGAACTTAAAATAGTAGTTTCTGTATTTTCATCTACCGGGACTTTGGTTTCGTCTGTTACTGTTACGGAGAAATCGCCGGCTATGGGCTGGCCTTTGCCTTTTGCATCCAACGTAAGTTTGACTTTTTGGCGAGGTTTGTACGTGGGTAAGTCTGCTTTCAAGGCGAGGTTCATGGCGTCGTTATGTAAAACGAAGACTAATCGTTCGCTAATTGGTTCGCTTTTCTCGTCAAACAAAGTAAGTTGTGCAATGCCAGAAGGGAAATTCTGTTTAGGTATTTTAGCCGTAATTACTTGGTTTCTTAGACTCAGTTTGGCTGCATAAGTAATGATGTTACTATTTTGTGCTACCAAAAAAAATGATTTCTCTTTGTTCGCTTCAAAAAATGAATTGCTTGCTAAAATTCGCAGGTTAATGAAATCTGCTGCTGCTGGATTAGTTGCCTGTAAGGTAATGCCTTCTACTGCTTTAGGCAAATCTACAGTTTTTGAAACACCGGCAGCGGTATATTTTAGCTTGTAATTTTTGCCCGCTTCGGGCGAGATAAAGAAACTGCCAATTCCTGCAAAAGAAGAGTTGAAAGTGCCCACTTCGGTATTTTGTTCATCAATAATGCTCCCTTTTACATCGGCACCAAGACCGTTTGCTTTAATAGCTTTAAAGCCTACTTGGTTAGGAATACCAACAATTAATTCACCTCCTTCTGGAAACACTTGAAAATCCAAACCGTTATCATTTTGCCTAATGTTAAAGCTGGCACTAGCGAGTTCTTTGTCTGCAATACTCACGTCGGCCACTAAAGTTCCCTTTTTAATTGGATCTCCGGCTTTGCTCGTTACCGTAACTGTAAGATAGCCGTTGGCATCAGTAGTGCCTTTTCCTCTGGCAAAAACATCGTAATTATGAAATACCCGCCAGTTAACCGTTTTGTTGGCCAATGGCTTTTTGCTCATGTCTTTGAACTGGATACGTGCAGTAGTTTTTATGGCTTTGTCTGCTGGCGCATTGGTTAAATTTACATTGGTAATTAATTGCTTGTCTATCGCCTCTCCAATTAATATGTTTTTAGAGAAGAAATAATCGGGATCGAAATTCAGCATCCACATGGTGTAGGCTCTAACATAATAGTTGCCTTGCTTAAAGGTATTCATAAGTAAAGGCATATTGCCATAAGCCACACCGTTTTTTACAGGAAGTTTTACCGTTTGTACTAGCGAATCTACTGCGTTGTACATTTCTACGTAAACAATTTTGCTTAATGGCGATGGGATATTATTTTGCGTGGTCACATAGGCTTTAAACCATGCGGTGTCGGCAACGGCATAATATGGCTTGTCGAAATGTAGGTATACTTTTTCTAAGGGCTGTTCTTCTGATAGTCGCTTCGTTTTAGTAAGAATATTGTTTAAGGTAACGCTATCTTGTTGGGCATAGGCCGATGAAAGACCAAGGAACAGGAAGAACAGTATAAGTTTCGAAAATTTCATCTAATAACACGATTGTTTGTACAAAGCTTTAAATATATGGTTTCTTGGTTAAGGACGGGGAATTGTATCTAAAGTTTAACAAAATTTTACATTAGCAATGGGCTACAATTAGTAACTCTTTGCTTTGGCTAAAGCCAATTTTGTTTTGCTTTTAGCCGTCGGCTAAAGCCCGAGGCAAAGGATATGATGGGATAGTGCTAACGATGAATGGGAATGAGCTTGATCTGTACAACCATTTCATTGCCGTTTGCTTAGCTGACTGATTAAAATTAAAGGATTTGCTAGTAAAAGTTAGATAGCAGCAGAAATGGTTGTTAGCTACACCTGATGGGAATGGAAACCCCGCACACGAGTGAAACGAGGGGAGGAGTTGTAATGTACAGCAGGACTATCGGGTCATAATTGTGATGAATTTGCTGTACTAAAAACAACGCAGATATTGTCGATCTAACCGGAGACTCACTCGAATTTAATCTGTGAAAATCTGAGATGTAAGATCTGCAATATCTGCGGAGGAAAAACTATTTCTGGATAATGAAGTTTTCTTTCGATGAACGTACTTTTTTTAAGCCCGCTAGCCAATCGTTAGCCTCATCGCGGTAACCTAAAGGTAATATGGTAACGCTTTTTAAACCTTGCTCATTCAATTTCAAGATTTCATCGTATTTGGCGTTATCGAAACCTTCCATTGGCGTTGCATCAACCTTTAACAAAGCGGCTTCGGCAATGGCGGTACCAAATGAAATATAAGCCTGACGAGCTGCATGCTCAAAATTAACTTGAGCTTCGCGAGGTAAATACATGCTTTTTAGGCGAGCAACATAATCTGCGGTAGCTTCTGCAGGTATGCCACGCTCAGCATTTGTACGGTTAAATACTTCGTCAATACGTTCTTCGGTATAGTTGTCCCAAGCTGCAAAAACCAAGACGTGCGAAGCGTCTACAATTTGCGATTGGTTGAAAGAATGAGGTAATAATTCTTGTTTTAAAGCTGGGTCTGTAATTACAATTACTTTAAAAGGTTGTAAGCCAGACGACGAAGGTGCCAAACGGGCCGCTTCTAAAATTTGATCTACTTTTTCTTGTGGAACAGCTTGGCCGTTCATTTTTTTAGTGGCGTAACGCCAGTTTAATGCTTCAATTAAGCTCATGATTTTTTAACGATTGATATTTTTAATGAATCCTTGTATGGCGTCCAAAAGAATTTGCTGTTGCATCTCATCGGGAGCCGCAGTATGGTTAACCATATTGATAGATGTTAGTCCGTGGAGGATAGACCAAAGCGTATGAAATTTAAGGAACTTTCGATGTTCATCGCTTTGTGCCATTAAACTAGTGATTACTTTAATAACAATAGCACCAAAATTGCCGATTTCAGCAATCTCATTTGCTTTTTGGCAACTAGGAATGCCCAGCCCAAACATCATTTTGTAGTAAGCAGCGTTGCTAAAAGCAAATTCGTAGTAGGTTAAAGCCATTTGGGTAAGCTGTTGCTCTGGTTCTGTGTATTGCTCTAACGTAGTTTGCATGGCCATTGCAAGCATGTTGAAGCCATTTTTTACGAACTCTTCTTGTATGGCATCCTTGTTTTCGAAATGATTGTACACTACAGGCAAGCTATAACCTATTGCTTCGGCAATTTTTCTCATAGAAACCGCTTGCCATCCTTCTAGCAGCACAATTTCTTGTGCTACTTCTAAGATTGCTTTTTTGGTGAGCTCTTTGTGCTTTTGCCTATTGTTTTTAACTAACATTTCATATTAAGTTAACACTGTTAGCAAATGTAGAAGTTAACACTGTTAGCGTAAAATTTTTAACTGTTTTTGACGGAAAAATGATAGAGTGTTTTTTGTTACAGGTACGTAGATACTTTTTTGTCGCTATGAAAGGGTGGTTATTTTTTATCTGGGTGACTTTGGCTGTAAACGCAAATGCTGACAAACAATTTGATATTAAAAAGGGTTGTTTTTTATGCAGGCTTAAATAAGGCGAATTTGGGATCGTACTCTTTTAAGTTGTATGCGAATGGTCAGTTATAGACTTCAAATTTAAACAAGATGAAAAAAATCATATTATCTGCCGTTTTGATGGTTGCTGCGGTTGCAGGGACAATGGCGCAAGAGCTTAGAGGGTTTTATCTAAAGCCTACAGGAAGTTATTTTATTAAAGTTACCCCGGTTGAGTTTCCAAATGTTGGAGAGTTACAGCCAAGGGACAGGGTCGTTAACATTAATCCCTTAACTGTCGGGCAGACATTAGTTTCTGAAGAGGCAATTACGGGTTCGTTTGGGCAAGGTTGGCGAGCTGGTTTGACCGGAGGATTTAGGTTTAGCCCGGTGGTAGCATTTGAGATGGGGATTAATTATTTTGAAAGCGAAAGGCAAACCATGGCCAGACAAACGGGATACAACCAGAATAACGGCGCTACACTACTTTCTATTTATTCGCAAGGGCAAGTACAAGCAATTGATCTTACACCGACGGTGGTTTTTCATGTGCCGACAAGTGGTAATTTTAGGCCATATTTAAAAATTGGAGCGGTATTGCCGGTTTATGGCTATTTAGACATTAGTACTACAGTTAACGATCAGACCGGAACTGTAGCAAGTGAAATTAATCCGGCTTTGCGGGCGGTAGAGTTGACTAGAGAAGAACGTATTGAGCCTAGACCAACTATAGGTTTTTTAGGTGCAGCAGGTTTTAGCGTGCCAATTAGTTCTAAAGTTAGTTTCTTTAGCGAAATCGAATATCGTAACGTTTCGGTAAGTAGTAAAGAGAAAGAGATTAGAAAATTTGAAGGTACAGGAACAACCTTAGCCGGAACAAGAGTGCCACTTACCATTGATGATGTACCTACTGCCCAACGTTACACAGATTATCACAAAAAAATTGACCAGAACTCAAATGTGCCGGGCAATGCAAATTACGATCCGAACCAAAGAGGCGACGATTTAAGGTCGTACATTAACATTGGAGGCTTGGGAATGAATGTAGGATTGAAATTGGCTTTTTAGAACAAGGCCATTGCGTTAAATAGAGCTTGTCGAAATGTTTAGCGATGGACTTCGGCAAGCTCTTTCTGGCAAAGTTTTATTACTGCGGGATTTGCTCTACCAAAATCTCTTCGCCAGCTTGGTCGTAATAAATGCAAGTCATTTTGGTTAAATCAACAATCCATTTTTCTACCCCAGTTTCGGCGCAATCTGTACAAAAAGTATAATAATCTGTTTGCCCTTGCTGATGAGCTTTCAACTGGGTTGCAAATTTCTCTTTATCTGTTTGCGCAGAGATTTCTAAATTTCCATATTTAGGGGCTGATGATGTACGGTAGCCATTAGTTCCGTAATATTCGGTATGACTATCATTTACCCAAGTTTCGAAGCTTAAAACGCCCATTTCTTTAATTTCTTGGATGTACTTCGGAAAATCAGCTCCTGATTTTACCTTTGCGTGAGCTTGTTCTATTTGTGCTACTGTAAACATATACTTTTTATTTAGTTGATATTTCAAAGATGCTATAAATAAACAGCTGTGAATTGTAAAAAATCGTTTTTTAAAAAAGTCTGAAATTTTCTGGTGTCTCGCCAGTAAACTGTTTAAAGTCTTTTATTAGATGAGACTGGTCGAAATAATTGTTTTCGTAGCAGATTTCTGCGAATGATTTAGCGCTATCCAGTTCTTGAAGTACTTGATGGAAGCGCACAATAGAAGAAAATTTTTTTGGAGATATGCCCACCAATTTTCTAAATCTTTTCTCAAACGGACTTTGGCTGATTGCTAACTTCTCATTAAGCTGTTTGATGCGTAAACTTCCTTTTGTTTCGTAAATTAACTTTACAGCAGCGATAACAAGTTGGTCTTGTGCAGTCACTTTCATTTCATTGAGCAGAAATTTTTCTACCATAGAGATACGTGCTTCATCTGTGTTAGCTCGCTGTAGCTTTTCTTCTATGTCGGCAATTTTTTGTCGGTTAAAAATTTCCGTTAAAGAAATGCTGTGGTTAAACAATTCGTTTGCTGGGCATGAAGAAAACGCGGCAAAGCCAACTTCTGTAAAGTAAACCAGGATGGTGCCAATGTTCTCCGAGTTCTTAAAAGTTTTGAAAGAGTTGGCCATACCGCTTATGCCAGTGTTGGTCAACTTGATTTCGTCTGTGGTAACAACAGCTGAAAGTTGCCCCCGGTATTGAAAGCCCATTACCAAACCAAAGGATGGTAAAACCTTATAAGTAGTTGCCTCTATACTTTCTGAAATTGCAAAATACTTAATGTAGGGTCTTAGCCTTTCGCAAGGAGCAATTCTTTCAAATCTCATTCAAATCAATGTTTGATTTTTGCTTTGAACAATTTCTCGAGTTTATCCATTTTTGGTAAAATTACCGCTCTACAATAAGGGGCCTGACCATTTTTGATGTAATAGTCTTGATGGTAATTTTCTGCTACGTAAAAAGTTTGAGCCTTGTCGATAGCCGTAACCACGGGCTTACCAAACGCATTCTCTTTATTAAGTAATGCTTTATATTTTTCGGCAGTAGCTTTTTGTTGTTCACTGTGGTAAAAAATAACCGAACGATACTGCGTGCCCACATCTGCACCTTGTCTGTTCAGTGTAGTTGGATCGTGCAGTTTCCAGAAAACCTCCAACAGTTCGTCATAGCTAATTTTGCTTGGGTCGTACTGCATTTCTATTACTTCGGCGTGCCCAGTAGTGCCTGTGCAAATATCTTCGTAAGTAGGATTGGCCAAATGACCTCCTTCGTAACCAGAACGAACATTGCTTACGCCGTTTAGTCGTTGAAAGACAGCTTCGGTACACCAAAAGCAGCCCATTCCAAAAGTTGCTTTTTCTAGTTTGGGTTTTTGCGCATCGGCACCTAATATAGAGAAGAGAATTAAAGATGTCATAATTAACCTTTTCATTTTTTTGTGTTTATGTAATAATACGTAAAAGCGTCGAAAAAAGTTCTATGTTGATGTAAAAATGACGAGCGGCTTAATAAATGTTTGTGCTATGCAATGATTTTTGTGTTATAGCCCCGATAGGAGCGAACACGTAGCGGCAAACCTATGTGTTTGCCCGAAGTAAAGCGGAGAGCGGGACTTTCGGGAAATAATGCTGCTGCAATTGCGCTTCAGATTTTAAACGCCTTTCGCTATCCACATAAATTTGTATTTTTTTGACGTGTTAATAACTTAGGTGGTTGATTAACAAATTTTTAAATTGATATTTTTTTAAATCATGAGGTTTGTTAACATATCTTTTTTAAATTTAACTTGAACATTAAAATAAACGATATGTCAACACCTTATATTCCGTGTTTAGATTTAAACACTTACGTAAACGGAACCGAAGAGCAGCGTAAAAAGTTTTCTGATGAATTAGGTAAAGCTTTTAACGATTCGGGCTTTGTAACGATTACCAATCACGGCGTTAGTCAGGAACTTATAGATAAACTCTATAATAATATTAAAGAGTTATTTGCTTTGCCAGTTGATGTAAAGCGTAAGTATGAAAAAGTAGAATTAGCGGGGCAACGTGGTTACACTAGTGCTGGTAAGGAAACAGCCAAAGGTGCAAAAACAGCCGATTTGAAAGAGTTTTGGCAGATTGGGCAGACGGTTACGGATGGTGATGCAATTAAAAGCGAATATCCGGAAAACGAGATAGTAGAAGAAATTCCAGAATTTAATACTGTAACTAGAGAGATTTACCAGAAACTGGAAGAAAATGGTAAACACTTATTGAGGGCTATTGCTACTTATTTGGGCCTGCCGATAGGTTATTTTGACCAGCATGTGCACAATGGAAATTCGATTTTAAGAGGTATTCACTATTTCCCGATCGAGGATCCAGATTCTATAGCTCCAGATGCGGTACGTGCTGGTGCGCATGAGGATATTAACTTAATTACCTTATTAATTGGCGCTAGCGCCGATGGTTTAGAAGTGTTAACTCGTAGCAACGAATGGTTGCCTATTAAAGCGCACCATACTGATATTGTAGTGAATGTAGGCGATATGTTGCAACGTTTAACGAACAATAAATTGCGTTCTACTACGCACAGGGTGGTAAATCCACCTCGCGAGCTGATGAAAACTTCTCGCTTTTCGGTTCCTTTCTTCTTGCACCCGCGAAGCAATATGGATTTAACAAGTTTAGAATCTTGTATCGATGCCGAGCATCCGAAAGTGTATAGCGATATGACGGCTGGTGAATACCTAGATGAACGTTTAAGAGAAATTGGTTTAAAGAAGATGTAAATCTTTTTTGAAAGATAATTAACTGGAAGTAGTTTATGACTTCTGGTAAAACGGCAGCTGTGTAATAAGCTGCCGTTTTTTATTGCTTTTTAATTAAGCTGTCTATCTTAACGGAGTCGATAGCTTTTGGTAATGATTTTAAAAGCTCCTTAACTTCTGGTATTTTCTCTTCCGCTTCTTTAGTTGCTTCCTTGCTTAATGTTTTAATTGCAGCGCTTTTATTGCTAGCCGTGTTTTTAGCTTTAGCTCCAACAGAAGTTGCTTTTTTTGTTGGTGTTTTTGCCTTTGGTTTGCTAGCCTTAGGTATTCCTTTAATAATATCGGCTTTGCTGGTTGGCCTAAGTTCTGGTTTCCAAATAAAGCCAGTTAAAAGAGCTTCTTTAGTTAATTTGTCTAAGGGATCAACCGCACCTTCTACCTCACGAATAGTAACAATGTGCGTAAGTTCTTTTTCAATAAACTTAAATCTTAGCCTACTGCTTACTGTTTGGTTTACATTGTCATATTCGCCTTTGTTGTTTTTGCTATAATAAATGCTTTCCGCATTGCCATCAACGTACATGTTGCGCAGTTCGCCATCTACAAAAAAACCAGTAATGATTTTGCCTTTTACCTGGTTGAATTTGGTCGAATCTCCTTCTACATTAACAATAAAGCCATTTTGCAATACTTGGAAATTATGGATTTTGCTGTTCTTGAAAAACACGTTGATGGTGTCGCCTGTTTGTTGCGTTCCATCAGACCAAAGAATGGGGTTGTTGTACCAACGTAAGGTAGAATCTGCCGAGGTATAAAACAATGAATCTGCCTTGGCCTGCATGTTTGATTTATAAACCCTTACGTTATGAAAAGCTTTAATTACCCGTGCCCTCACGGTATCTGCGGGGTTGGTAACCACAGTATCCTTCAACAACGGTTTGACAGCTTGCTTTGCTGTGTTTTTTAAAGAGTCTGTATTTTTATTCACAGCTTTGGCTACGCCAACAACAGCTTTAGCGCTTTTGGATGCCTTGTTTTTTATAGAGTCTGTCTTTGCTGTTGCAGTAACAGTAACTTTCTTGAGCTTAAATAAGCTATCTGCAACCAGGCTATCTCGCTGTAGTTTGAGTTTGTTGAGTGCTAAACTATCAATTGGCGGTGGGGCTTCTGTTTTTGGCTTTTCACCTTGTTTTTCCAATTTTTTACGCTCTTTTCTACTTAATTTTTTAGTGTTTGAGCTTACAACTTTCTTGGTTTCTTCATTTGTGGCATCGCTTTGTCCAGCTAATAGTTTTCTGGCTTCTGCTTTTTCTTTGTCTTTCTCTGCTTTTTCTTTCTCATCTTCAGTACCAATTTCGTTATCCTTTTTAACTACTGGGCGCTCTAACAGTTTTAAATCTTTTACCAAAGAGCGCTGGCTTTCTAAAGTATCGGCACCTAGCCATAGCGTATCGGGTATTTTTTTATCATTTACCGTGATGCTATCTTTTGTGCCAATGCCTACATAGGCTTTTTGGGTAACTACCACACGTTCTTCATCTCTGTAGTATTCTCCCAGCTGTCCCCATAGGTTAGTTTGGTCTTTGGTATCTTTAAATAGAATGTTTTTAACGGCTTTGCCATAGCCTTTTTTGCCGTAGTAATACAAGCTGTCGCCTTTTAACGATCTACTACCATTGGTGTATAGATTTTTTTTGCCGAATAACGCATTTTCGCTCTTGGTATTGTAAGTGCCGTTTTCTGTGTAAAGCTTGTCTTCTTTATTCTTAATGTGCGTAGGCCCGTAAAAATAGGTCCAATTGGTACCTGTATTATATCTTAAAGTTTCTTCCGAGTTTATAGTAGTTTTTTCGGCAGTCACTACTCTTACGTTTACTTTGAAATAGGCATCGCGGGTATTGGAGAAATAGAAGCCTTCTGTACTAGTAATCGTGGCATCTTTATTTACTAATTTTCCACCAGTGGTATATTTACCAATTTTAGCCACCATGTCATAATCTAATACATTACTGGTTAGTGTGTTTTCTCTATCTAGCAGTTTTACATTTTTATCTAGGTGTGCCTTTTTGGCATTTCCATCATAATTCAAAAAATCTGAATAGATGTTTAGCGTATCGCCTTGGTTAATATGTACATTTCCAAAAGCCTCGAAAAAGTTACGTTCGGTGTAGAGCACAGCACTGTCGCATTTTAAAATTGCCCCATCATGACTAAAAGTAGGTTTCCTTAAATAGCTGGCCTTAATTTTTAAATCGCCAGTGGCTTTTTCCGCGTTTTCCAATTTAATTTGGGTACGGGTTTGCGCTAACAATAAAAGCGGGCAAATTAGGAAGAAGAATAAAAGGCGTAACTTTTGCACGGTACAAATTTACGATTTTAGTTTCAGTTTACGGTTTACTTTATCAATTTGCAAATTACAGTTAACCAGTTTCAACAACTAACCAATTAACCAAATATTTGTATTTTTGAACCTATGTCGCCACTCCAGCAATTTACCGATTATATCTCTCAGCATCAGCTTTTCGAAAAAAACGATCATGTGCTGTTGGCTGTAAGTGGAGGTAAAGATTCTGTTCTAATGACACAGCTATTTAAACTTGCCGGATTTAATTTTAGTATCGCACATTGTAATTTTAATTTGCGGGCTAATGAAGCTCAGCGAGATGAAGCGTTTGTGAAGCTGTTAGCTGATGACATGGGTGTGCCTTTTCATGTAGTACATTTTGATACGAAAGCATTTGCAGAACAAAACCGTATTTCTACCCAAATGGCTGCTCGGCAATTGCGCTACGAGTGGTTTGATGCATTAAGGGAACAGTACCATTACCAATATGTTGCCGTGGCACATCATCAAAACGACGCTATCGAAACCGTATTGCTTAATTTGGTAAGAGGCACGGGAATTAGCGGTATGCATGGTATTTTGCCTAAGCGTGGGCGCTTAATTAGGCCCTTACTTTTTTTGTCGAGACAAGAAATTGATGATATTGTTGCAAGCCATAACTTCTCTTTTGTTGAAGATAGCTCTAACCAAAGCAGTAAATATGCACGTAACAAAATTCGTTTAAATGTTATTCCGTACTTGCGAGAAATTAACCCGAGATTGGAAGAAACTTTTGCGGAGAACATTCATCGCTTTGCGGAGACGGAAGTTTTAGTGCAAAGCGTGGTTGCAGAAAAACGTAATCAGTTATTTATACAGGAGCGTGGAGACATTGTAATCGATATTAAAGAGTTAGCGGCTTTGCAGCCTCAGAAATTATTGTTCTTCGAGTTGCTAAAACCTTTGAATTTTACTTCTTCGGTGGTTGATGAGGTTTTATCCTCACTAGATAAACAAAGTGGAACTTCATTCTACAGCAGCACTCATCGTCTTACTGTAGATAGAGATCGGTTAGTGATTTCTCCATTGATAGAAAAGACGCAGGAACTGTATTATCTGCATGGCGAAGGAAGCCTGAAGTTAGGGGAGGAACGGATCTCGTTAACACTTTCTGAAAATCTTAATTTTAAAGCAGATAAAGAGGTAGCGTATGTTGATGCCAATCTATTGATTTTTCCTTTAATAGTTAGGTATAGGCAACCTGGTGATAGGTTTAAACCGCTTGGCATGAAATCACTTAAAAAACTGAGCGATTTTTTTGTGGATGAAAAGGTGCCTGTACCACAAAAAGATAAAGTTCCGTTATTGATCAATGGTAACGGCGATTTGCTGTGGGTGGCAGGCATGCGACAGGATGAAAGATACAAAGTACGTGCAACAACAAAAAAAGTTGCTATATTCGAACTATCAAATTTATAAATGGACGGCAGATATACCTACATCGAAAAACAATACATTGGCCGCGATTACATCCGTATTTGCATACGTTTAGTAATGGCCGCTTTCTGTTTTGCGGTTTATGTTTACGAACGCGACAGGGATAATACTGTTGATTTGTTCTTGGTAGTGGGTTTCGGAATTATTGGAGTGTCTATTATTTTGCTGTTTATGGTGCAGTACAAAACCGTTATTGAAAGCAAAAAGGTTATTATAGATGGCTTGTGGAGCACCAAAAAAGTGGTAATAGATTTAAACAACATTACCGATATCCGTAAGGAAACCTATAGCAGGTATTTTTTTAACAATCCCGTTTATAATCTTCATAAAAATGGTACGGTTCGCTTTTTCTCATCTGGCCGAGATGCTGTAGTGCTTACCGATAGAGATGGCTTAAAGTATTACATTGGTACACAAAGGCCAAACGAAATGTACTTGGTGCTGCAAAATGAGATGAAGGCGTAATGCCCTCAAGTTGTGAATAACATTCCCCAATTTTTCTGGCTTTTTTTAGAAAAACGCTTAATTTATAGTTTTTGGTTGATATTTGTGTAAGGCATTATAGTTGTTGTTGCTACAGAAAACAATTGCTATGAAAAAGAACTTTTTTTATTTATTGCTCGCATTCGCGATGTTAAATGTGGCTAAAGCCAAAGCACAAGTTTATGTGGCTAAAGTCTCTAAAGACTCGTTAAACATTTTAACCAGTAGACTCGAAGCCCTAAAGGCCAGCCAAAAAATACAAGAACTAAAGATTGATGAAGCCAAAGAAGAAGCCGAGGTTGAAAAATTAAGGATAAAACTCTTAGAAGCAAATGATAAGGCAAAAGATGCTGCTGGTAAAAGCAATAAAACTACGCAAAAGCTAGATGGGGGTGCGGTAGATACCAAGGAAATGGAAAAATTGGCAAAGAAAGCCAAAAATGCCCTAGAAGATTCGCAAAAAGCCTTGGATAGATATAATAAGCAAATTGGAGTTGTAGAGAAAATTAGAGTAGATATACAAACCGAAGAACGCAAGGCCGGATATAAAAAGCCAACTATTGTATTTTTACATTAGTATTAAGGCACCTAAAAGGTGCCTTTTTTTGTGTTTAAAACGAAGGTGTTTTATTACTCACAGATAACAATCTTTAAATAAGATATCCATTACATTTGTTCAGCAAAATTTTTAGGTTGCTGAAGTGCAGACTAAAAAGAAGTAACTAAAGTTTTATCTTTTTTAATCGATAAATAATGTTAGCTTCAATGCGAAATAAAAGCAATTTCATCATTAATGAAAATAGGAATAGTTTGTTATCCTACCTTTGGAGGTAGCGGCGTAGTGGCTACAGAACTTGGAAAAGCGCTTGCCAATGAAGGACATCAAGTGCATTTTATCACCTATAGCCAGCCAGCTAGGTTAGATTTTTTTTCAGCTAATTTATTTTACCATGAGGTGGCGGTTAGAGATTATCCGCTGTTTGACTATGCACCCTACGAATCTGCTTTAGCAAGTAAGTTGGTGGATGTGGTTCGTTTTGAGCAACTTGATATCTTGCATGTGCATTACGCCATTCCTCATGCCTCGGCTGCTTTTATGGCAAAGCAAATTTTGGCTACGTATGGCATAAACATTCCTTTTGTAACTACTTTGCACGGTACAGATATTACCTTGGTAGGTAAAGATGCCACCTACAAGCCAGTGGTTACTTTTTCCATTAACCAGAGTGATGGCGTAACTACCGTTTCTGAGGATTTAAAAGAAGATACTTACCGACATTTTGATATTACGAAAGAGATCAAGGTAATCCCTAATTTTATTGATTTTAACCGCTTTAGTTTAAAGCCTAAAGATCATTTCAAAAAAGCAATAGCTCCAAACAACGAGCGTATTTTAATTCATACTTCTAATTTTAGAAAAGTAAAACGCACGGAAGATGTAATTAAGATGTTTCATAAAGTTTTGCAGAAAATTCCTTCTAAGTTGTTAATGGTTGGTGATGGGCCAGAGCGCTCAGCTAACGAGCAATTGTGCCGAGAGCTCAATATCTGCGATAATGTGCGGTTTTTAGGTAAACAAGATGCGGTAGAAGAAATTTTATCGGTTTCCGATTTGTTTATTATTCCCTCGGAAAGCGAAAGTTTTGGTTTGGCTGCATTAGAAGCTATGGCATGTAAGGTGCCGGTAATCTCATCAAATGCGGGCGGGTTGCCAGAACTTAATGTAGATGATTTCTGTGGTTACATGTGCAACGTAGGAGATGTTGAAGATATGGCCAATAAAGCTATCACCATTTTAAGTAGCGAAGAAAACCTGAGGTATTTTAAAGAGAATGCTTTAACTAGGGCTAAAGATTTTGATCTTAAGAAAATATTGCCTCAGTATATTGCTTATTATGAGCAGGTAATAGCTGGTAAATAATGCTTAATTATGAGTCGCAAAAGAAAATATGGTGTAGATGGTTGTTACCACATCTTGGCCGCCAGTTGTAACCGTTACCTTTTCTTTGTATGTTAAGGTAAGTTTTGTGCTGGTCACTACAATATCATAAATTATAGGGTCTGTAGTGTTGTTAATCGATTCTGAGGTTAACGTAAGTTTCTTCTTGTCTCCAGAGAGTGTCCATCTGCCATTTTCTTGCTGAGGTTCGCTAGATTCGCATTTTGTGGCACCAGCATCGTAAATAAAAATATTATCCTTATTAAAAATCATAAGGTCGTCCTTTGAGCAATCATCAGCAAGAGGAAAAAAATCCTGCTCATTTTTTTGCCCATTTATCTCTTGTCCAAATATAAGTGAGGTCATTTTCCATTTGGTGCCTTCAAGTGCAGCTGTTGAAGTGCCGCCGCCTGCATTACCGCCTGTGTCTGCGCCAGCATCTAAATAATGGGTGTCTTTGGCGCAAGAACCTAGTAAAATGCTAACAGAAATTAACACGCAATAAAGCTTTTTCATGGAGTTTTGAGAATTTGGCATTGTTATTTTATCCGTTTGTAAGATGATGTGGTCGTTGTTGTTATTCCGTTGGCAGTGGTTTGGTACTTAATTTGGAGATTGTTTTCGTTAAGTGTAATGACATCACATTTTAATAAACTTGTTCCAACAACATTAAACGCGGCACTAGATATTTCTAAAATTTTATGGTCTTTAGAAAGGCTCCAAGTGCCAAAATTGGTGTAGCTATTATCTTGATTTTGACAAGCTAATTTTCCGTAAGAACCGGTAATTGTATTGTTTTTGTTAAACGTCATTGTGTCGTCTTTGCCGCATTCTGGCATCAAAGCATACAGATCGAAGTCGAACTTGTCTTGGCCAAAGTAAAAAAAGCTCGTAGATGCGATTAAGCTCCAAGTGGTTCCGCCAAATGAAAATCCAGCATCTGCCGGTGCAGGGTCTACATATACCGTTTCTTTTGCGCAAGAGCTGAATAGAACAATGGCCGAAGCCAATATGAAAAGGAGCTTTTTCATTAGAGCTAATTTAGATTTTTTCGCAATTTATTAAAAATAAACTATTTATCAAATTTCTGATCCCCCGCTTGCTATTGTTAATTTGCTTTTCGGTACACCTAATTTCTGGTTTTAGCCTTTCGATGAAACTCAAGAAGATATAAATCGTATCTTTGCACCCTTGAAATAACCTCTGCGGTTAGATGGAGTAGGCCGTTTCAATTAAAAACAAAAGCATTGTAATGAAAAAAATAGCTGACTACAGAAAACTTTTAGGTGTAGATAAAAACGCGGAATTGAAAGACCTTAAGTCTATTTATCGTAACTTGATGAAAGATTTTCATCCAGATAAATTTCAAGAAGAACAAGATAGGTTAGACGCCGAAGTTAAGAGTAAAGATATTATTGAGGCTTATCATTTCTTGGTAAGTATTGCGCCAGAAACAAGAGATAAAAACCTTGAAACATACACGCAAACAACAACATTGTCTAATATTCAAGATTTTGAATTTAAACAACAGGTGCTAGTTATACATTTTTACGATGGAAGTTCATACGAGTATTTCGATGTTCCTAGAGCAATTTACATCAAATTAGTTAACGCCGATTCTCCAGGGCGTTTCGCTCGTCGTCACATTTTTAATGAATATGCTTACCGAAATACTGTTAAAATGGCCGAAACAGCTTAAGTATTTTGGCTAATGTAAAAAAGAGGCTGTCTCAAAAGCAAAATAATGCCGTCATTTCGACGATCAAAGGAGGAGAGATCTGCTTCAGAAGCACTTCTGAAGCAGATCTCTCTCTAACGTTCGAGATGACGAGCGACTTTTGAGACAGCCTCTTTTTGTTGTGAACAATTCTGATATTGAAACGATTACACTATTTGCTAAACACCAAGCAAACGGGCGTGCCTACTTCAATGCGTTTTTTGCTGTCGGTTAACTTGCCGGTTTTCACATTCCGATTAAAAATAACTACATCGTTGGTGTATTGGTGTGCAACCAAAAGGAACTTACCACTGGGGTCTAGGCTAAAGTTTCTCGGGCCTTTTCCTAAGGTACTCACGGTTTCTACAGGACTTAGCTGACCATTTTTTGCGATAGCAAAAACACCGATGGTATTGGCATCACCGCGGTTGCTTTCGTATAAAAATTTGCCGTCTGCTGAAATATGGATGTCGGCGGCATCTATGTTACCCTTAAAATCTTTTGCAACGGTTTCTGCTTCTTGTAGCAATGTAAGATTGCCATCTTTATAACTGTAAGCACTAATTTTTCCATTAAACTCGTGCGCCAAATAGGCGAACTTCCCGTTAGGGCTAAAAACTAAGTGGCGAGGGCCAGAGCCTGCATTGGTTTTTACACTGGTTTTAAATGATAATGGTTGCGGGGCGTTTGCATCATAATGATAGATATAAATCTTATCCTCTCCTAAATCATTAGCAATTACATATTTTTTGTCGGGAGAGAAAAGTACCTGGTGCACGTGCGCACTCGCTTGTCGTCTATCTGGGCCGCTGCCCGTGTGTTGTAAGTTCTGCTTTATGTTGGTGAGCGAGCCATTTGACTTTATGCCAAAAACGCTAATACTGCCACCAGTATAGTTTGCAGTAATTACATTTTTTCCGTCCGTTAAAATGAAACAAGGGTTAGCCCCTTTGGTTGCTTCTTTATTTAAAAAAGTAGCCGTGCCCGTTTGTACATCAAATTTAAAAGCGCTCGCAGCACTGTTTGTGCCGTCTTCATACACACTGTAAAGAAAATCGTTATTCTTGCTTAATGTTAAGTAGCTCGGATTAGACACATTCTTGATCACGCTTAGCGGTTTGGTGTCAGCGGTTTTACTGTCGAAATCGTATACATACATGCCCTCGCTGTTGCCTTTATTGGTATAGGTGCCAATAATTAGTTTGTGTTTTTGTGCAAAAGTTAATAAGTGGCTTGTAGTAAGGGCGGTAATTAGTAAAAGCTTTCTAAACGTCATATATCAAATTTTTCGGAAAGTTAGCAATAATAAAAAATGCGCAAAAGTTAATTCTGCGCATTCTCAATTTTATTTGATCAGATGTTTGATCTGTATCAGTTCGTGTTCTTCTAAGAAACGCCACTTGCCTCTAGGTAAGTCTTTTTTGGTTAAGTTACCATATACTACACGGTCAAGTTTTACTACTTCGTAACCTAAATGTTCGAAAATACGGCGAACAATTCTGTTTTTGCCACTATGTATTTGTATACCTACTTCATTTTTGGCGGCACCAGCTACGTAAGAGATATTGTCAGGCTTAATTAAGCCGTCTTCTAGCTCTAGGCCAAATTGGATTTTGTTGAAATCACCCTGTGATAAATTTTTGTTTAGCTCTACTTGGTAGATTTTAGTAATGCCATTACGAGGATGCGATAACTTATCAGCTAAATCGCCATCGTTAGTCATCAATAATAAACCTGTAGTGTTTCTGTCTAAGCGGCCCACAGGGTAAATACGCTCACGACTAGCTTTTTCCACCAAATGCATTACCGTTTTACGTTCTTGCGGGTCTTCGGTGGTGGTAATATAATCTTTAGGCTTGTTCAAAAGTACGTAAACTCTTTTTTCGCGTTTTAGCAACTCGCCGTTATACCTTACTTCATCTTTATATGGATCAACTTTGTGCCCTAGTTCGGTAACGGGAACACCGTTTACGCTAACCACGCCTGCTTCAATTAGCTCATCGGCCTTGCGGCGAGAGCAGATGCCCGAGTTTGCGATGTAACGGTTCAAACGGATGAGATCGTCATCTGCTTTTGAAGTGTTTTTTCTACTTCTCAAGGTAGGAGCTACCCTTTCGCCTTTATCCTCTTTTTTGCCTTTGTAGCCACCTTCTTCTCTTTTTCTAAAAGGACGGTTGTCTCCAAACTTATCTCCTTTTCGGTCCGAAAATTTAGCTGCAGCCCCATCCTTGGCATAGCTGTCTTTTTTTACATAACTTCTTTTGCCGTCGTTATTCTCTTCGCGGCTAGCGCCTGTGCCTCTAGCAGAAAAAGGTTTATCTCTTTTTTCCCAAGTCTTGTTGTCTCTTCTTTCTGATGAACCTTCGTCACGCTTGTTGTTGCTTCTGCCAGCAAAAGGCCTGTCAGATTTTTCCCAAGATCTACTATCTTTTCTATCTCTACTGTTGTCGTCGCGGTTACTGCTATTGCCTCTACTGTTATAGGGTTTGTCTTTATTTTCCCAAGGTTTGCTATCTCTTTTATCGAATGATTTTTTGAAATCCGATGTTCCGTTAGAATCTCTTCTAGGTCTTGTAGAGCGAGACTGGGAGTCTCCACCTCGGGTACTATTGAAATCTCTTTTGTCATCAGTGCCAAAACTTCTGCTTCTGCTATCGTCTTTCGCACTAGATCTTCTTGGCTTGTCACTATCTGTCTGTGCGGTTCTTCTTCCCGTTGTGCCTCTGCCAGGTTTGGACTTGTCATCCCGACTTTTCCCGTTGTTACTATTTGTCATGATACGCTTTTAATCGCATAAAATAATGCGGCTGCAAAGTTAGCAAATTTACATGGATAAACAATTTGGAAATATACGGATTTTTCTAAAAAAATGGGTGCGTAAAATCTAGCTTTACGGTGTTTTAAACCTTGATTTTTAGCTGTTTTTTTGTAAGTGCTTGATAATTAAATAAATAAAACTTACCTTTGCAGCCGCAAGTATTAAGTGTTAACTAAAAAAGGAGGAAGATGTTAAAGAAACACCTCATTC